>TARA_R110000772_G_scaffold204812_2_pt1 | contig 92227 bp, 82 predicted proteins | sample TARA_R110000772 | Tara Oceans TARA_R110000772 (sample SAMEA4397948) | marine metagenome | biome: Polar Biome; feature: [SRF] surface water layer (ENVO:00010504); material: water (ENVO:00002006), including particulate matter (ENVO:01000060) such as... | depth 5 m | reverse complement strand
CAGCAGGACAAGGTCATCCGCAATGTCGGCCTGGGCAGCATGCTGCTCGGGGTGGCAATGCTGTATTGGGTGCACTAAAGGGCATTTATGACGACGGTGGATCGCTGGCAATTGCCCGATGGGGTAGAGGAAGTGCTGCCCCGGCAGGCGCGCATTGTCGAGCGCCTGAGGCGCGAGATTCTCGACCTTTACCAGCAGTGGGGCTACCAGCTGGTCATCCCCCCCCTGATGGAATTCACCGAGTCGCTGCTGATTGGCCTGGGCCGCGATCTCGACTTGCTGACCTTCAAGATGACGGACCAGCTGAGTGGCCGTACCCTGGGCATTCGCGCCGACATCACGCCGCAGGTGGCGCGCATCGATGCGCACAGCCTCGCCGAAGCCGGTGTGACGCGCCTCTGCTATGCAGGGTCGACCCTGCATACCCGGCCCAAGTCGCTGCTCGCCTCGCGCTCGCCCATTCAACTGGGGGCGGAGCTTTACGGCGACGACAGCCTGGCGGGCGACGTGGAGATTATCCGGCTCATGCTTGCCACCCTGGGTGCCGCCGGCGTCACCCAGGTGACGCTGGACCTGGGCCACGTGGGTGTGTACGAAGCGGTGCTCGCGGCGGCGGCACTGACGGCGGAGCAGGAGGCGGAGGTGTTCGACGCCCTGCAGCGCAAGTCCCGCCCGGATCTGCTGCTGGCTCTTGCCGATGTCGCGGCCCCGGCCGCCGGGCTGATTCTCGGCCTGCTCGAGTTGCACGGCGATGCGGTGGTGCTAAATGCGGCGCGCGAACTGCTGGCGGAGGCAGCGCCGGACGCGCTGCATGCCGTGGCGGCGCTGGAGGCCGTGGCCGCCGCGATCGCGCGCAGTCACCCCGGCATTACCGTGTACTTTGACCTCGCAGAATTGCGTGGCTACCACTACCACACGGGCATGGTGTTTGCGGCCTACGCCCCCGGGCACGGCCAGGCGCTGGCAAATGGCGGTCGCTACAACGATGTCGGCAAGGTCTTCGGCCGCGCGCGACCGGCGACCGGCTTTGCCACCGACCTCAAGGCCCTGATGGCGCTGGTACCGGCAAGCGCAGATGAGCCGGGTGCCGTGAGTGCGCCGGACAACGACGATCCTGCACTGCTTGCGGCAGTGGCGGCATTGCGCAAGGGCGGTGAGATCGTCATTCGCTGTGCCGGCGAGCGCCCCGATCCGCGGTGTGACCGCGAACTGGTAAAAGCTGACGGTGAGTGGGCGCTGCGCCCGCTCGATTCCTGATCAATCAGACGAGTTGAATGTTCATGAGCAAGAATGTAGTGGTTCTCGGCACCCAGTGGGGCGATGAGGGCAAGGGCAAAATCGTCGACCTGCTGACCGATCGCGCCAGCGCCGTGGTGCGCTTCCAGGGTGGGCACAACGCGGGCCACACACTGGTCATCGACGGGCAGAAAACCGTATTGCACCTCATTCCCTCGGGTATTCTGCGCGCCAATGTGCAGTGCCTGATCGGCAATGGTGTGGTGCTGGCGCCGGACGCACTGCTCAGGGAGATTGGCACACTGGAGGAGAAAGGGGTGCCGGTGCGCGAGCGGCTGCGCATTTCACCCTCCTGTCCGCTGATCCTGCCCTATCACGTGGCGCTGGACGTGGCGCGTGAGGCGCGCCGTGGCGAGGGCAAGATCGGCACCACCGGGCGCGGCATCGGCCCCGCCTACGAGGACAAGGCGGCCCGCCGCGGCGTGCGCCTGGGTGATCTGAAAGACCCCCAGCGCTTTGCGGAGAAGCTGCGTGAGGTGATGGATTACCACAACTTCCAGTTGCAGCACTACTACAAGGTTGCGCCGCTGGACTACGACACGGTGCTGGCGGAAACACTGGCGATGGCGCAGGAGTTGCTGCCCATGATTGCCGATGTAACCGCGATCCTCCACGAGTGCCGGAAAACCGACGCCAATATCATGTTTGAGGGCGCGCAGGGTTCGCTGCTGGATATCGACCACGGCACCTATCCCTTCGTGACCAGTTCCAACACGACGGCAGGCGGCACGGCGACCGGCTCCGGCTTTGGCCCGCTGTTCCTCGACTATGTGCTGGGCATTACCAAGGCCTACACCACCCGCGTCGGCTCCGGGCCGTTTCCCACCGAACTGTTCGATGCTACCGGCGCCCACCTCGCGGCACGCGGACACGAGTTCGGCGCCACCACGGGACGGCCTCGCCGCTGTGGCTGGTTCGACGCGGTCGCCCTGCGCAATGCCGTCAACATCAACTCGGTGTCCGGCCTGTGCCTGACCAAGCTCGATGTTCTCGACGGCCTGGAAACCATCCAGATTTGCGTAGGCTATGTGGATGCCAGCGGCAAGCCGGTGCCCAACCCGGTGGATTCCGACGATTACGACGGCCTGGTGCCCTTCTACGAGGAGGTGCCCGGCTGGAGCGAGTCCACAGTGGGTGCACGCACCCTGGATGAGCTGCCCAAGGCGGCTCGCGACTACATCCAGAAAATCGAGGATGTGGTCGGCGCTCCGATCGATATCATCTCGACCGGGCCAGACCGGGTAGAGACGATTGTGCTGCGCCACCCCTTCGACGTGGTCTGACCTCGCGCACTACAATCGCTGAGCTTTCCAGGCGCTGAACCCAACCCCGGTCCAGCGCCTGAAGGCGCGGTAGAAACTGTTCACCTCCAGATAGCCCAGCTCGTCGGCCAGACATTTACCGGGTAGCCGCGACGCACGCAGTGCCTGCTCGCAGCGGTACTGTCGTGCGCGATCGAGCAGAAACTGGTAGTGGGTGTGATCCATGCGCAGCCGGCGTCGCAGCGTTGTGGCGCTCATCCCCAGCTGGCTGGCAACGGATTCGACCCGCAGCCGATAGAGATCTCCCTGCAGCAGAATCTGCAAGACCCGGTCGGTCGTGCGGTACTGGCTGTCGCGGCGCTGTGTGTGGTTCGACGTGGTGGTGTGTGCAACCCGGGTTGGGGCTGCGCTGTGCAGGTGTTGCATAACCGGAACCTCCCTGTTCTGGTGTCGTCATGAAGCAGGCAGCGCTTCTGCACCCCGTCCCTGGAGCTCGCGCTACACTGGAAAAGATAGCAGAGAAAATGTGCCTGTGCGTTGCGCACGTCGCTTCCGGACGAAAATGATGGGAAGGGTTCAGCGATCGGTGTTTGCCTGGTTCCCCAGGGCGTCGGGCAGCGGACAGTCCATGGCGGCGGCAATGGCGGTCAGCAGTTCCTGCTCCAGCGCGCTCACGCGGCCATCGGCGTTGGCGGCCTTGCGCATCGCCTTGAGGATTCTGGGTTTGAGCAGGGGATAGCAGTCCGCGAGTTCCCGCACGGCACGGGAGAAGGCGGCCAGTGAACAGTCTGCCTGTGGCAGCAGCGTCAACGCGGAGTCATCCAGCGCTTCCGCTGCCGTGCGGAAACAGAGCAGAGTGTCACCACTGCTGTTGTGGGCGAGCATCGACAGCACTACGCGCAGGTGCTCGCGCACCTTGCGCAGGCTGCGGTACCGCGCCGTTGCGGGCTTCACCTGGAAAAATTCGGGGTCTATGTAGTGGCGCAGCAGCTGGTACAGGCACCACTCCAGCAGTTCGGTGCGGCGGTCCGCGCGGATCAGCCCCAGCAGCAGGCGCTTGAACTGTCGGTATTGCCCGACGGACTGGCTTTTCAGGGCCGGCAGGCACAGTTCCAGCAGTGGCAGCCGCTGCCCCGCCGATAACGCTGCAACCCCGGGTGCCAGTGTGTGCGTCAGGTCCTCCAGACCCTGCACGCCGCTTTCCCTGAGCAGGGCATACTGCGTGGCCTGCACCGACGCATCGTCGCTGATCAGCAACGCGAGCATGAGCGCGCTGGCGCCAAGGGGTTCGTGGCTGTAGCGCAGGAACGCCTGCGGCAGGCCATGATGCGCGGGGAACTCAGCCTCGGCGCCGTCTCCGGCAAAATGCGCATCCGCAGCGTCGGGCGCCTCCAGCGGGCCGTTGCCGGCCTCCACCGCCGCCAGCGCCGCTGTCACCAGCGCTGCGCGCCCCACACCGACCTCGGCCGCAGCCGGATGGGGCTGGGCGTGTTCGTAGTGCTCCACCTTGCGTGTGATGTAGGCGCCATTCCAGCCCGGCTCCAGGCGCCGAATGCGGCTTGGCAGCGGCGGGTGGGTCGCGAACAGTTGCCACAGGCGGTGGCGGATCTGGCCGAAGAAAATGTGTGACAGTTCATCCGCCCGCGCCGTATGCACCAGGGAACCGGGCACGTAGCCGCCGATCACCTTCAGGGCGTCGGCAATGCCGCTGTTGTCGCGGGTGTACTGCACGGCGCAGGCGTCTGCCAGATACTCTTTCTGGCGGCTGATGGCCGCCTTGATAAAACCGGATGCGAGCCCTCCCAGCCAACCCAGAATCCACAGCCCCAGCCCCAGCAGGGGCAGGGCCGGGCCGCCGTTGTTGCGGTCCCGATCATTCCCGGTGCGATGGTGGCTGCTGGCACGCATCAGGATGTAGCCGACATCGCCGATGAAGGTAATACCTTTCAGCAGCGCGGCGAGGCGGATGTTGAGGCGCATGTCGCCGTTCAGGATGTGGCTGAACTCGTGCGCGATAACGCCCTGCAGTTCGTTGCGCCGCAGGTGGGTGATGGCGCCTCGCGTCACGCCGATGACGGCATCGGCCGGCGACAGTCCCGCGGCAAAGGCATTGATGCCGCGCTCCGCATTCATCACGAACACTGGCGGCACCGGCATACCTGCGGCCAGCGCGATTTCATCGACGATATTCAGGCAGCGGCGCTCGGCGCTGTCGCTGGTCTGGGGCAGTATCCGCGTGCCGCCCATGGCTTCGGCGACAACCTTGCCGCCGGCGGCGAGTTGCAGCCACTTGACCATTGCCACCAGGCCCACGGTGGCGGAAATACCCAGCCCGATCGTGCCGAAGCGCTCCCAGCTGAAATAGCGCAGAAAATCCCTGAAGCTGCCGCGGCTGCCCGCGTAGAGGTTGTAGTGGTCGCCCCACCAGAGAAAGCCGGCGACCAGGGCGTTGGTCAATACAATGAGTGCGGCAACGGCACACAGGAACAGCAGGGTGAGCAGGCGCGTGTTGCGGCGCGCCAGATCCTGCTGGGCGAAGAAGTCCATTGCAGCCCTTCAGGCGCCGGCTGCGATAACCCTAGAAGCTGACCTTCGGCGCTGCCTGGATTTGTGCAGAGTCGTCGAATTCCAGCAGCGTGGCATCCTGTGCGTGGCCAAAGGTGGACGCCACCGCCACCGGTGGGAAACTCTGGCGGTACGTGTTGTAGGCCATCACCGCGTCGTTGTAGCCCTGGCGGGCGAAAGCGACACGATTCTCGGTGTTGGTCAGCTCCTCGGAAAGCTGCTGCATGTTCTCGCTGGCCTTGAGATCGGGGTAGGCTTCCATGGTGACGTTGAGTTTGCCGAGTGCACCCTGCAGCGCGTTTTCTGCGCTCGCCAGCCGGGTCATGTCGGCACCGCCGATGGCGTCCGGCCCCAGCGCCTTGAGCAGCGCGGCGGCGTCGTTGCGCGCTGCAGTCACCGCCTCCAGCGTCTCGCGTTCGTGGCTCATGTAGGCCCGTGCCGTTTCCACCAGGTTGGGTATCAGGTCGTAGCGCCGCTTCAGCTGCACTTCAATTTGTGCAAAGGCGTTCTGGTAGCGGTTTTTCAGGGCAACGAGGCGGTTGTAGATGCCGATGACATACATCACCAGGCCCAGCAGGACCAGCCAGAACACAATCGTAGAAACGTCCATGCAACACCCTCCCAGGCGGTAGTGGTAGCCCGATTCTACCCGAAAACGGCGCGGGTGCGAGGACCGCTCAGGCCAGTGCCACCTCGACGTCAATGCCGTTGACGGCGGCGTTGCCGGACAGGACGTCCAGGGCGAGGTCATCGGTGACGTCGTTGCAGCTGACCCCCGCATGCCTGGCCGCGGTGTGCAGGCGCACCCCGGGCCGGCCGTGGCCGTAGCCGTGCGGCAGGCTGACCACCCCGGGCATCACCCCGGTGCTGGCTTCCGCCGCGACGGTGACGCTGCCGGCTCGGGAGCTCAAGTGTACGCGGTCACCGTCGCTGATGCCGCGCGTCGCCATATCCTGTGGATGCATGAGCAGGGTGCAGCGCTCTTTGCCCTTCACCAGGCGGTGATAGTTGTGCATCCAGGAGTTGTTCGAGCGCACGTGCCGGCGCCCAATCAGACGCAGGGCGCCGCTGTCGCCTGCGCTGAACGCTGCGCGCAGCCGGTCGAGGTCCGCCAGCGCCTCTGGGGTGGCGCAGTCGATGGTTTTGTCCGCAGTCTGCAGCCGGTCCGGCAGTTGCGGCTGCAGGGCCCCGAGGTCGATACCCGAGGGATTCTCCCGCAGCTTGTCCAGGGTCAGTGCGTGTACACTGCCCTGGCGTTCACTGTAGGGCCCGATCTGCAGGCCCATGTCGATGATCTCGTGGGGCGCCGTCACCGGTTGCGCGGGCTGGCCCAGCAGCGCGGCGACCCGGTTGCCCAGCTCGGTGAATATCTCCCAGTCGTGCAGTGTGCCTTCCGGTTTTGCGAACACCGCTTCGTTGTACCGGGCCGTGTTGCGTATCGCGTTGATGTGGAACGCGAGATCGTAGTGGTCGTGTTCCAGCGGCGATGTCGGCGGCAGGATAATGTCCGCATGGCGCGTGGTTTCGTTGAGGTAGGGGTCCAGGCAGACCATGAACTCCAGTTGCGCCAGCGCCGCGTCCAGCTGGCGGCCGTTTGGTGTCGACAACACCGGATTTCCCGCCCCCACGAACAGCGCGCGGATCTGCCCCGTTCCGGGTGTGGTGATTTCCTCGGCCATGGCCGAGGCGGGCAGTTCACGGTCAAACTCCGGCAGCTGGCGCACGCGGCTGTGGTGCCGGGCAAAGCCGCCGGGGCCGATGCTGCTGACCTGGTCCACGGCGGGCAGTGTGAACAGCGAACCGCCCTCCCGGTCGAGGTTGCCGGTCAGGATGTTCAGCAGCTGTATCGCCCACTGGCACAGCGCGCCGTAGCGCTGTGTCGATACGCCCATGCGCCCGTAGCAGATGGCGGCCCCGGCCTGGGCGAACTCCTGCGCGATGCGACGGATTGTGCTCGCCTCGATGCCGGTGTGGGCGGCGGCGAACTCGGGCGTGAAGTCGGCAAGCGCCGCGGCCAGTTCCGACAAGCCGGTGGTGAACGTCCCCAGAGGGCCAGGCGCCACCAGATCGTCGGCAAACAGCGTATGCACCAGCGCCAGCAGGAACAAGGCGTCACTGCCGGGGCGTATGAAGAGGTGTTCACTGGCCAGCTCTGCCGTCTCGGTGTAGCGGGGGTCGACCACGACCAGCTTGCCGCCGCGCTTGCGCAGGGCCTTGATCCGCTTGCGCACATCGGGCACGGTCCAGATGCTGCCGTTGGAGGCGATGGGGTTGGCGCCGAGCATGAGGAAGTACGCGCTGCGATCGATATCGGGAATCGGGAACAATGATTTGTGGCCGAACAGCCAGAGGCTGACCAGGTGATGTGGCAGCTGGTCGACGGACGTGGCGGAGAAGCGGTTGCGGGTGTGGAAATGGCGGAACAGGTTTTTCTGGTGCGTCATCATCCCGTAGTTGTGCACTGTGGGGTTGCCCAGGTAAACGCCCAGCGCATCCACGCCATCCCGTTGCGTAATCTCCACCAGCCGCTGCGCTGTGCTATCCAGCGCTTCCTCCCAGCTGATTTCGCGCCACCGGTCGGTGCCGCGTATGCGCTGCACTGGCCGGCGCAGGCGGTCCGGGTCGTTGTGAATGTCCTGCAGGGCTACCGCCTTTGGACAGATGTGGCCGCGACTCAAGGGGTCGGCCGGGTCGCCCTTGATCGACAGTATGCGATCCCCGTCAGTTTCAATCCGCAGCCCGCAGATAGCCTCACAGAGGTGGCAGGCGCGATGGTGCACGGTAGCCGGCATGGAGGGCACTCTCGTGTTATGGGTTTCCCCGGAGTGTAGCGGGTGCACGAATAAAGTGCACTCGCCGCGCTGTGCGCGAGTAGTCGGGTCAGCGCTTTTTGTGTAGTGTGGATGCAGGTTCCAATGCGGGTTGCCAGAACGATGAACGAAAGCTGGAAGTCGTATGCGTCGGGCAGTTTCTTCGACGAACTGATCACGCCCAAGGGGCAGCCGCGCGCTGCTGCGCGGGGTGTAGTGCGCTTGCTACAGAAACTGCCGGGGCAGGAAATGGCGGAACGCCGCGCTGCGGCGGAGCTCGCCATACGGGAAATGGGGATTTCCTTTACTGTCTATAACGAGGCCGGCAATATCGATCGTGCCTGGCCCTTCGACATCATCCCCCGGGTGATATCCGCGCGGCAGTGGCAGGCGGTCAGCGACGGTCTGCGCCAGCGTTCGCTCGCGCTCAATCACTTTATCCAGGATATCTACAACCAGCAGAAAATCCTCGCCGACGGCGTGGTGCCGGCGGATATCGTGCTGGAATCCAGCAATTTCAAACCGCAGTGCATGGGCATGTCGCCGCGCTTTGGCGTCTGGGCGCATATCTGTGGTTCCGATCTGGTGCGTGACGGTGATGGCCGTTTCCGCGTACTCGAGGATAACCTGCGGGTGCCCTCGGGGGTGTCCTATATGCTGGAGAACCGCGAGATCACCAAGCGGGTGCTGCCGGAGCTGTTCGAGAACTACAGTATCCTGCCGGTGGACGATTACCCCTCGCAGCTTTACCAGACACTGGCATCGCTGTCTCCCAGGGAACGCCGCCGCCCCTGTATCGTCGTGCTCACGCCGGGTATTTTCAACTCAGCCTATTTTGAGCACGCCTACCTGGCCCAGGGCATGGGGGCCGAACTGGTGGAGGGTCGCGACCTGATGGTCGCAGATGACAACTGCGTCTACATGCGCACCGTGGATGGTCCCGTGCGCGTGGATGTGATTTACCGGCGCATCGATGAAGACTTCATGGACCCCGAGGCGTTCCGGCCGGAGTCGCTGCTCGGTGTCCCCGGTTTGATGCGCGCCTGGAAGGCAGGCAATGTGGCCATTGCCAACGCACCGGGCAGCGGCGTGGCAGATGACAAGGTCATCTACGCGTTCGTGCCGGAAATGATTCGCTATTACCTCAAGCAGAAGCCGCTGCTCGCCAGCGTGCCCACCTGGCTGTGCATGCGCGAGAAAGATCGCGAGCATGTCCTCAAGAACCTCGATCAACTGGTGGTCAAACCGGCCAATGAATCAGGCGGCTACGGCATCATGGTCGGTCCGCACAGTACTGCCGCCGTGCGTCGCAAGTTTGCCCGCCTGATCGAGGAGAACCCGCGCAACTATGTGGCACAGCCGACCCTGGCCCTGTCGACCGCGCCCACCTACATCGACGAGGCGGTCGAGCCACGCCACCTGGACCTGCGCCCCTTTATCCTGCAGGGACGGGATACCTGGGTGACGCCGGGCGGACTGACACGGGTGGCCTTGACCAGGGGGTCACTGGTCGTGAACTCCTCGCAGGGCGGTGGCAGCAAGGATACCTGGATTGTGGAGGGCAAGGCATGACAATGCTTTCCAGTGTCGCCGAACGCCTGTACTGGATGGGGCGCTACCTGGAGCGTGCGGAGGACAGCGCTCGTCTGGTGGCAGCCTATAACCACCTCATCATGGACATTCCACGCGCAGCCGAGCTGGGCTGGGACGTGCTGGTGCGTATTCTCGATGCCGAGCCCGTTTTCTATCAGCAGTATCGGGTGGGTAATGAACAGAATGTCCTGCGCTTTCTCATGGCAGAAGAAGACAGCTGTGCCAGTATCCCCTTCGCCGTGCGCTGGGCGCGTGAAAACGTGCGCACCACGCGCGATGTGCTGCCTGAGGAAACCTGGGAGCAGATCAACGAGCTGCACCTGTATGTGACTGATGCGGCGGAAAAGTCTGTGGGTCGGCGTAATCGCCAGGCCTTCCTCGAGGAAGTGATCAGCCGCTGCCAGCGGGTGAACGGCATGCTGTCCTCCAGCCTGCCCCGGGACCATGCGCATCGCTTCCTGCGCCTGGGGCACCTGCTCGAACGCTCCGATATGACCACCCGCCTGATGGATGTGGGCACCGGGGAGATTCTCGGGCGGGCCGGTACCCATGAGGCCACGGACCCGCTGATCTGGACTTCCCTGTTGCAGGCCCTGTCGTCCTTCGGAGCCTACCGGCGAATGATAGGCCCGCTGGTGCAAGCGGAGGAGGTGGTGGAATTTGTGTTTCAGGAGCCGCTGTTGCCGCGTTCGGTGGCCTTCTGTCTCGCGGAAATCCGCGCCGAACTGAAGCCGCTGAAGAACCATGAGCGGGCTATGCGCACCCTGAACCGCGGGCGGCGTAAACTGGGCAAGCTGCAGCCGGAACAGATGTCCCGCGAGGCGCTGCATGCCTACATCGATGAGTTCCAGGCACTGCTGGCCGACCTCCACGACGCTATCACCGCGTCCTGGTTTCAGCCGGATACACCATGAAGCGGCTGGAGTGCAGCTGCGGCAGCCAGGTGTTTTTCGAGAGTCGGGACTGTGTGCACTGCGGCAGGGAGCTTGGGTTTGACCCTCTTGCGCTGGAAATGGTCTCACTCAGCGATGCGGGCGATGGCATTCTGCAGTCTGCCGCGGGGCGTCGTTACCGTATGTGCGCCAACGGCTCGGAGTGGGATGTCTGCAACTGGCTCTGCGCTGAAGAGGACACTCACCCCCTGTGCTGGGGCTGCCAATTCAACCGTACCATTCCCGACCTTTCGCTGCCCGGCAACATCCAGCGCTGGTGGGTGCTGGAACAGGGCAAGAAACGCCTCCTGTACACCCTGCGCAGTCTCGACCTGCCGTTGATCAATGGCTGGCAGGACGCCGAGAATGGCCTGCTACTGGACTTTATCGAGGATGGACGCAGCCGGGAGGAATACGCGGAGTCCTTTGTCAGCACGGGGTTCGCCGGCGGCGTGATTACCATCAATACCCTGGAGGCGGATGATGTTGCGCGGGTTGCGGTGCGGGAGCAGATGAACGAACCCTACCGCACGGTCCTCGGGCATATGCGCCACGAATCCGGGCATTACTACTGGGCGCGCCTGGCACGTGACGAGACCATTCGCAGCGGCTTTGCGCAGCTGTTCGGGGATGAAAAGATGGACTATCGCGGGGCGCTGGACCGCCACTACCGCGAGGGCCCGTCACCCGACTGGCGCAAGTACTACATCAGCGCCTACGCCAGTGTGCACCCGATGGAAGACTGGGCGGAAACCTGGGGACATTACCTGCACATCCAGGATGCGCTGGAGACGGCGGCGGCCTACGGCGTTATTCGCAAGGACGTGGCGAGTCTGGAGGTCGGTGAACGGATCGGACTCTGGCGCGACCTCAGCATCACCCTGAACGAACTCAACCGCAGCGTTGGCCGGGGGGACGCCTATCCCTTCGTCATCAACCACTTCGTCGAATCGAAACTGGCCTTTGTCGACACGGCGATTCGTCGCCTGCAGCAGCAGCCGGGGCAGCGCTAGCCAGCCCAGCGCTGTAGCAGGGGGTTCAGCGCCGTGGCCAGCAGGGGCGCCATGGAGACGGCATTGCTGGGGTGTTGAATGCAGTCTGTGCTCCACACGGTGCCGATGCCCGCGCTCTCCATCACGGCCAGGGCATCGCCGGCAAAGAGAGCGTGAGTCACCGCGACATCCACAGAGCTGGCGCCCGCCTGTAGCAGCAGTCGCGCGGCGCCCGCCAGGGTGCGCCCGGAGCTGGCCACGTCATCCAGGAGGACCACCGCACGCCCCGCGACGGCAACGTCAGGCAGGGTGATAACCACATCGCGGTCACCGTGGCGCTGCTTGCTGCACACGGCGTGGTCCAGCTGGCGGACCGCCGCCGCGCTCTCCACCCACTGCCGCGACTCGGCATCGGGGCCAACCAGTAGCGGATGGTCGCGTTCACTCGCCACCCGTTCCGCCAGGCTGCCCGCAGCCGACAGGGCGATGGCGTCCTGCAAGGGAATGGCCTCATCCAGGCGGCTTATCCTGTGCAGGTGGGGATCGACCGTGATAACCGCGTCAAACAGCTCCGCAAGGAACTTGCCGACGATGGTCTGGCTGACCACTTCGCCCGGCTGGAAGGCAATGTCCTGGCGCATGTAGCCGAGATAGGGGGCGACCAGCACCAGCCGTGGCACGCCGGCGCGACGTGCATGGCGCGCCAGCAACAGCAGTTCCACCAGTTTTTCGTTGGGTCGATCCAGGCTGCGGTAGACCACCAGCGTCTGCGTGCCCGCGGGCAGGTCCAGCAGCAGCTTCAGTTCCTCGTCGGGAAAGCGGTGCCGGGCAACGGCAAGGGTGGGCAGTGCACAGGCGCTCGCGAGGCGCAATGCGGGCTCCCGCTCGTCCTCCAGATAGGTCAGCAGCGCGCTCATCAGAACTCCATGAATGCCGGGGTAATGTCAGCCGCCCGGCCCAGGGTGAAACCGCTGCTGCGCTCGCACAGCCTGCGGGCAAAGCCGAGCTCGGTCGGGTAGGCCGCGTAGACGGTATACAGCAGGTCGCCGGGCTGTACCGGGTCGCCGAGCTTGGCGCGCAGGTCGACCCCTGCGCCCTGTGCCCGCGGGGCACCGGCCTGCCGCGCAATGCGCGCCAGCTGCAGGTTGTCAATATTGACCACCGTGCCTGCAGTGTCGGCGCGAACCGCGTAGGTCAGTGGTGCCAGCGGCGGGTTGCCGAGATCAAATGGCTTGCTGCCCTGGGCCTCAATAATGTCCTGCATCTTGCGCAGGGCGCGCCCGGAATCCAGGATGTCCCGGGCGATAGCGAAGCCGTCGCCACCGCGCACATCGGGGTCGAATTCCAGCATGCGACCGGCCAGGCGCAGCGACTTCTGGCGCAGATCGGCGGGCGCCGCAGGGCTGTTCTCCAGCACCTGCATCACGTCCCGTGCTTCCAGGGCCGGGCCGATGCCGTTGCCAATGGGTTGTCGTCCGTCGGTGATCACGACTTCCAGCACCAGCCCCATGCGCTTGGCGACGTACTCGAACAGGCGGCGCAGCCGCTGTGCTTCGGGCATAGACGTGACTTTCGCGGTAGGGCCGACCGGGATATCCAGAACCAGGTGGGAGGAGCCGGCCGCGACCTTTTTGGACAGAATGGATGCCACCATCTGCCCCGGTGAGTCGATCGACAGGGGACGCTCAACGGCAATCAGTACATCGTCTGCCGGCGAGAGGTCACTGGTGCCGCCCCAGGCGAGGCAGCCGCGGTGGGTGCGCACGATACTGTTGAGCTGCTCGAATTGCAGCTCAACGCGCGCCAGTACCTCCATTGTGTCGGCGGTGCCGGCCGGAGAGGTGATGGCGCGGGATGAGGTCTTTGGGCACAGCATGCCGTGTGCGGCGACAATCGGCACGACCAGCATGGAGGTGCGGTTGCCCGGGATACCGCCGATGCAGTGCTTGTCCACCACCGGGTGCTCACCCCAGTTGAGGCGCCGCCCTACACGGCTCATGGCGTCACTGAGGAAAAACACCTCCTCGCGGTCGAGTTCCGCCTGGTTACAGGCGACGACGAAGGCGGTCAGTTCAATCTTCGAGTAACGGTGTTCGGCGATGTCGTTGACGATGGCGCGAAAATTCTCGCTGCTGAGGCGTTCGCCAGCAATCTTGCGGTGCAGGGCGGGTATCGAGGTCGGCGGTTCAGCCTGCGATACGCTTACCCGGTGGCCCTCTGGCAGGCCCAGCAAGGCGAAGGCGTCTTCCGAGAGGCCGAGCTCGCTGCAGCCGACGATGGTGTCGTCGTCGACCACGTTGACGCTGGCAAGGATACGCCGGCCGTCGTCGGACACCTCGACTTTCGCCAGTGCCTGGAAACCCTCGGCGCGGTACAGCTCGCAATCCCGATGCAGATAGGCGACGTTCTCCCGGTAGGTGTCTATGGCAACCCGCTTCAGCACCAGCGTGGATGCAGCGTCCGCCGCATGCAGGGCGTCCTGCTGGCTTTTGCCGCTACTGTGGCTCATGCCTCAGTCGTCCTCACCGATAACCTCGCCCAGGGAGGGCAGCTTGGCGAAGGCCTCGCGAATATTGTCGTCCCAGCTCTGGCGCAGCTTGGCCAGGTAGGGATGATGCTCCTCCAGCGCAAAGTAGCGCGCATGCGGTTTCAGGCTGTCGTTGCGGTAGAACAGGCACTCCAGAGGCGGCCCGACGGTGGCATTGGAACGTATGGTGGAGTCCATTGAGACCAGGGCACAGCGCATGGCGGTCTCATAGGGTGTGTCCGGGCGCACGATACGGTCGAGAATGGGCTTGCCGTATTTGGTTTCGCCAATCTGCAGGTAGGGGTAGAGCTCTGAGGCGGTGATGTAGTTGCCTTCGGGGTAGATCAGGTAGAGCGCCTGGGCGTGGCCCTTGATCTGGCCGCCGAGTATGAACGTGGCAGAGGCATCAAAGCTGGCGCCTGCGCCCGGCCCCGACGGCTTTTTGTGCCGTGCCTGTTCTGCGACATTCAGCTCTCCGATATAGTCCGCGACGTCGGCGACATAGCGCGCCTTGAGAATGTTGAATTCGGCATCCTCCTCCAGGTCCCGCTGGATATGCGCAATCACGGCCTGGCTGGTGGCCAGGTTGCCCGCCGTCATCAGCACCAGCGAGCGGTCGTAGGCCACTGAAAAGCGATGCATTTTGCTGTAGGTGCTGACCCGGTCGGGCCCGGCATTGGTGCGCGAGTCCGAGCAGAAGATCAGGCCGTCCTGGACGGCGATGGCGAGGCAATAGGTCATGGCAGCAGTGTCTTCGCTCCGGGGCCGTGTTGAGCGGGCAAGCATACTCATAGCGAGGCGGCAATGCCACAGTCCTGCTCAACCCCGGTGATCTGTGCATGGTATCGACCGCACCGCCCGCGTATCATTGGCTGCCTGTCGTTTCGGTGCAGTGGCGGTAGCGCGATACCGGCCCCTGCCCCCCTGATCACGGAAGTCGGTGACTATCATGTCTGGAAAAAAGGTGCTCTTCAGTCTGCGCATGTGGCTGATGCTGCTGGTCACCCTGCTGGTATTCGGCGGGCTGTTCGGCATGCAGTGGTTCGGCAACAAGAAGATGAACGAGTTCATGGACAACATGCCGGTGCAGCCCGCTACGGTCACTGCCATGGAGGCGGGCACGGCCCTGTGGCGTGACAGCGTGGAGAGCGTCGGCACGCTGGTGGCGATCCGCGGCGCCGAGTTGGCAACGGAAGTGCCCGGCACGGTGGAGACCATCCATTTCGAAAATGGCGCTGCGGTGAACGCCGGCGACGCCATCATCACGCTGAATTCGGCGCCGGATCGGGCGCAGCTGGCGGAGCTGCAGGCCGCGGCGGAGCTGGCCCGGCTGGAACTGGAGCGTGCCAGGCGGCTGGTGGCGCAGCGCAACATTTCCGAGTCGGAGCTGGACCAGCGCAGCAGTCTGCTGGAGCAGGCCCGCGCCCGTGTTGCGGCACAGCAGGCGCGGATCGAGCAGAAAACCCTGCGCGCGCCCTATGCGGGACGGCTGGGCATCCGTCAGTACAACGTGGGCGACTATGTGCAGGCGGGGGACACGGTGATTGCCCTGCAGGCATTGGACAGCCTGTATGTGAACTTCTCACTGCCCGAGCAATACAGCCAGCAGGTAGCGGCGGGGATGCCTGTGCAGGCCCGTCTGGAGGCGCTGGACGGTCGTATCTTCGAGGGCACTGTCACCGCCATTTCGCCGGTGGTGGACCCGAATACCCGGAACTTCACGCTGCAGGCGACCCTGCCCAACCCGGAGGAATTGCTCCGCCCCGGCATGTTCGCCCGCCTGGTGCTGCCAATCGGCATAGAGCTGGAGCGGGTTGTGGTGCCGCAGACGGCGATTGCCTACCGACCCTACGGGGACTCGGTGTACGTCATTACCGAGCAGGATGGTGCCTTGCGGGTATCGCAGCGCTTCGTCACCCTGGGGCCGGTGCGCGGCGATCTGGTGGCGGTCGAGGAGGGGCTGGATCCGGGTGAACGCGTCGCGACCAGCGGACTGCTGAAGCTGGATGGCGGGATGACGGTGAACGTTGACAACAGCTCCCCGCCAGCGGCGGAGCTCGACCCGCAACCGGATAACGGCTGACATGAAATTCACCGATATCTTCATCCACAAACCGGTACTGGCAACGGTGGTCAGCCTGTTCCTGCTGATTCTCGGCCTGCGTGCGGCGACCGAGCTCAACGTGCGGGAATACCCCATGATCGAGACGGCGGTGATCACGGTGAGTACGCCGTACATCGGCGCAGACGCGGAGCTGATCAAGGGTTTCATTACCACGCCGCTGGAACAGGAGATCGCCACAGCCGAGGGTATTGATTACCTGACGTCCTCCAGCACACGGGGGCTGAGCATCATCTCCGCCTATGTCAGCACTGAGGCCGATCCCGACGAGGTCCTCACCCAGGTGGTTACCAAGGTCAACAAGCTGCGCAACGAGCTGCCCCGCGAGGCCGAGGATCCGGTGCTCAACCTGGCGATCGGCGAGCAGGTGGGCAGCATGTACATCTCGTTCATCAGCGACCAGTTGCCCACCAATCGTGTAGCGGATTACGTGATCCGCGAGGTGCAGCCCAAGCTGTCGACCCTGCCCGGCGTGCTGCGCGCAAGCGCTAATTCCACCAGCGTGTTTGCCATGCGCATCTGGCTGGACCAGGAGCGCATGACGGCGCTCGGGATGACTGCCAGCGAAGTGCGCGCTGCCCTCGCGGCCAACAACGTGCTTTCGGCGGTGGGTGCCAGCAAGGGCAGCATGGTCGAGATCAACCTGAAGGCCGATACCGATCTGCGCTCGGTGCAGGGTTTCGAGGAGATGGTCTTGCGCGAGCAGGACGGCGCCATTGTGCGCCTCGGCGACATCGCAGAAGTCGAGCTCGGCAATGAGGGATACGGCTCCTCATCCATGTTTATCGACCAGGAAGCGGTGTTCATGCAGATCGACGTGGCGCCGGATGCCAATGCCCTGGAGGTGATTGCCCGGGTGCGGCAGGTCTACGCGGAGGACATCGCGCCACGACTGCCGGAAGGCATTGTTGGCAATATCAATTACGACGCCACCGTCTATATCCAGAACGCTATCGACGACGTGGAGGCCACCATCATCGAGGCGATGATTATCGTCATCCTGGTGATTTTCCTGTTCCTGGGCTCCCTGCGCTCGGTACTGATCCCGGCGGTGGCTGTGCCGCTGTCGCTGGTTGGCGGACTGTTCCTCATGCAGCTGATGGGCTTCAGTATCAACCTGCTGACGTTGCTGGCTATCGTGCTCGCCATCGGCATCGTGGTTGATGACGCCATCATTGTGCTGGAGAACATTCACCGACATATTGAAGCGGGCATGGCACCCAAAGAGGCGGCGCTGCTGGGGGCCAGCGAGCTGGCCTGGCCCATCGTGGCGATGACCACCACCCTGATCGCGGTCTATATTCCCATCGGCTTTGTGGGCGGCCTGACCGGCACCCTGTTCACGGAGTTTGCCTTTACCCTGGCCGGCGCGGTGCTGATCTCCGGTGTCGTCGCCCTGACCCTGTCGCCGATGATGTGCGCGCGGCTGCTGAGAAGCGACGAAGGCGACAACAGCAACCGGCTGGAGCACTGGCTTGACCAGCGCTTTGAGGCGCTGCGCCGGGTCTACCAGCGTGATCTGGATCGCGTGCTCGACGACCGCGGCGGGGTTCTGCTGTTCGGCGCCATTATTATCGTCTCCTGCTATTTCCTCTTTGTGCGCTCGCCCTCGGAGCTGGCGCCGTCTGAGGATATCGGGCTGATCTTTTATCTCGCCGAGTCCGACCCGTATGTAACGCTGGACTACATCGAGCAGTACACGGCGGAAATTGGCCAGATCACCCGCAGCACACCGGAAATCGACGTCAACTTCCTGTTCAATGGCGTGAGCCCCGGTGGTGGTGGCGCCACCAACGGCGCCTTCGGCGGATTCATCTTCAAACCCTGGAGTGAGCGCGAGCGCAGCTCGGAGCAGGTTCTGCAGGAGAGCATTCTGCCGCGCACACAGCGCATTGCGGGCTTGCAGGTAAACGCCGTGAACCCGGCACCGCTGCCCTCCAGCGGCGTGCTGCCGGTGGAGTTCGTGCTCACGTCCACCCTGGATTTCAACATCATGTTCGAGGATGTACAGCGCGTGCTGCAACGCGCGCGTGAGACCGGCAAATTCATATTCATTGACCAGGATCTGCAGATCGACAAGCCCCAGCAGCGCCTGACGGTGGACCGTGACAAGGCCGCGCTGCTGGGCGTGGAGATGCAGCAGCTCAGCGCCGATCTGTCGGCACTGCTGTCGGGCGGCTATGTGAACCGCTTCACCATGAATGACCGGTCCTACAAGGTCATTCCGCAGGTACGGCGCGGGCAGCGCATGACGCCGCAGGACCTGGCGGGCTACTACACCCGTACGCGCAGCGGCGACCTGATCCCCATGAGTACACTGGTGCGGCTCGAGAGCGAAGTGGTGCCGCGCTCCCTGACCGGCTTTCAGCAGCTCAACGCGGTCACCCTGAACGGGATTCCGCGCCCCGGTATCGCCTTGGGTGACGCACTGGCGACGCTGGAACAGATCAGCCGCGAGGAGCTGAGCCGCGAATACAGTGTGGACTACGGTGGCCAGAGCAGGCAGTTCAAGACGGAGGGCAGTGCCCTGATCATGACCTTCTTTTTCGCCCTGCTGTTGATTTACCTGGTGCTGGCAGCGCAGTTTGAGTCCTTCCGCGACCCGATCATCATGCTGGTGACGGTTCCCATGTCGGTGTGCGGTGCCCTGCTGTGCCTGAATGTCCTCGCACTCTTCCAGGTCACCGGTGCCACGCTGAATATCTATACGCAGGTCGGTATCGTCACCCTGATCGGTGTGATCTCCAAGCACGGCATCCTGATTGTGGAGTTTGCCAATCGCCTGCAGGAAGAGGGCATGCAGAAGCGCGAAGCGATCGAGGAGGCCGCGTCAGTACGCCTGCGGCCCGTGTTGATGACCACCGCCGCGCTGGTCATTGCCATGGTCCCGCTGCTGCTGGCATCCGGCCCGGGTGCCTCTGCGCGCTTTTCCATGGGCCTGGTCATCGCCTCCGGCATGACGATCGGCACGCTGTTTACCCTGTATGTGCTGCCTGCGGTCTATCTGTATCTGGGGCGGGACCTGGCGGCAAGGTGATGGGCGTCGCCAGCATGTCGCGGTTGGCCTAGCGCTCGGCCGGGGTGTTCAAGAGCGCGAAATACTGTCGCAGCGCCTGCTCACCCAGTACCTGCCGTGTGCAGAGTTCGCGCAGGCAGTACACGGCTAGGTCCGGGCTGTCGAAGAACAGGTCGGCAAACAGCACCTGTCGCTTGAGCTGGTTGTCGCTGTAGTGCTGCAGCGCTATGGGGTCCTTGATGTAAACCGCGTCCGCCTCCAGAAGCTGGTTGAAGGGAATACGGAAGTTGTTGTTGCGGACGGTGGGGGATATTGACCAGCGTTTGATATCCATGAAGCGGTGGGGGAGGTAGCCGTTGGCACGCATCCAGTGGTCGATATCGCCAAAGGTGGGCTGACCCTCGTAGAGGCCGATGAAGGAGACTTCAAGCTGGATCGCCACGCACTCGCGCAGTTTTTCGCCACCGTGTTGCAGAACCCGCAGCTCGGAGCCCTGGATATCCATTTTCAGAAAGTCGATCCGTTCAATGGCATCGATGGCGTCCAGCCGCGTGGTGTGTACGGTCTCGGTTTGCAGCACCCGTCCGAAGTCATCAAAGCCGTTGAAGAAGCCCAGGGCTGCTGGTGAGGGTTTGAACAGCGATGTCATGCCCGATGCCGCGTCGCACACGTAGGCGGTGTGAGCCTCGCCATCGCCGACGTAGTGCTCCAGCACGGTTGCCTTGTCGCCATAGTGCGCCTGCAAGGCGGCAATCTGTCGCGGATCACCGTCGAAGCTGAACAGCTGCGCCTGTGCATACTCCCGGACCAGCGGGGCGTATACCGGCGTTTCAGCCAGCAGGGCGGCGCCGATGTCGGCAACATGAATGCCTGTGTCAAGCTCCAGAAGCCCGGAGAGTGTCGAGATGCGTGCTGCCACTGTTCCTGGATCTCCTTCGCAGAGGTCGGTTCGTTGTTGGAACAATCTTCAGGAACAGCTATCCTGTAGGGGTGTTGTTTGGGTCGTGTGGCACATGTTGCAGCGCAAAGCCGGATTATTCGTTGTGCTTTTGATCCTGGTGACGTTCACCGGGCAGTTGGTGTCGGCTGCCTCTTCACCCTGCATCATGTTGAACACGGGTAGTGTGCCGGAGTCTGCCCATTTTGCAATGGGCATGGACCATGCGGGCCACATGGCGGCCTCTGGCGTTGTGGCAGACGAGCCGGCTTGCTGCGATGCGCTGCTGTGCTCCCTGTTGCATTGCCTGTCCTCCGGTGCGGCGCTGTTGGCCGCCCCGCTTGCGACGCGTCTGGCGTTTTCTTCCGTTCTCAACGCAGGTGACTCACTGTCCAGTGTTGTCGCCGAAGGCTTCGCCCACCCATTTTCCGCTGACACGGGGTTAGTGCGCCCGAAATTCGGGCCCACACCGGGTTAACGCGGGAGCACCCGACTCCCCTACCTGAAATCTGCTGCTCTGCTGCTGTCCCTGGTCCGTTTGCCCAGTGATACGCCGCGGCATGCGGCGCCGTTCATAGCCTGCCCGATACCTTGCACGGACCGGCGGCGTGAACAACTGTGAGAACGTGGAGGAGACACCATGAATAGATTGCACAGGGCTTGGTGGAGCGTGCTCTGGCTCTGCTTGCCAGCGCTTGCCGAGTCGGCGCCAGCGGCGCTGGCGCTGGGGGATGCACTGCGGCTGGCGGTAGCTGCAGACCCCTGGCTGGTGGGCAGCCAGTACCGCGAGGAGGCCCTGCTCAGTGAGGCTACCGCCGCGGGCAGCCTGCCGGACCCGAAGCTGAACATCGCCGCTGGGAACCTGCCGCTGGACACCTTCGACGTCAACCAGGAGGCAATGACGCAGTTTACCGTGGGGGTGAGCCAGGCGTTCCCACGCGGCGACAGCCGGGCGCTGTCCCGACAGCAGAGAACGCAGCTGGCGGAGCAGGAACCCCTGCTGCGTGAGGAGCGCAGTGCCCAAGTGCAGCGGACGGTGACGCAGCTGTGGTTCACGGCCTATCTGGCACAGGAGACGATAGGGCTTGTCGAGCAGAGTCGAGGCCTGTTTGATCAACTGCTGGAGGCTGCCGGTACGCGCTATTCAGCCGCGCTGGGCAGCACACGGCAACAGGACCTGGTGCGGGCCCAGCTCGAGTTGACGCGGCTGGAGGACCGGCTGACGGGCATGCAGCAGCGGCGCGACGCCGCCCAGCGACAGCTGGCTGAATGGATTGGCGCGGACGCCACCTTGCCGCTGGCTCCACCCCCGCGCGACAGCTCTTCCATCAGTGCAGCCGTGCTGCGGGCATCTTCGCAGCAGTACCGCGACTGGATTGTCCGCCATCCCGCGGTACGGGCGGTCGACAGACGTATCGACGCCGTCACGACCGAGGTTGAACTGGCTCGCCAGGGCTACCGGCCCGCCTGGGGTGTCAGCGCACAGTATGGTTACCGGGACGATGACCCGATGGGGCGCGACCGCGCCGACCTGTTCAGTGTCGGCGTCACTCTCGACCTGCCGCTGTTCACCGATGACCGTCAGGACCAACAGGTGAGTGCCACCCTGGCGCGCGTTGAGGCACTGCGCACTGAGCGTCAACTACTCGCGCGCCGGCTGCTGGCTGAACTGGAGACTGCGCTGGCACGCCTGCAGCGGGTTGACGAAAGAGCCGATCTGTACGCGACGCGCCTGTTGCCGCAGATGGCTGACCAGGCGGAGGCGGCGCTGGCCGCCTACAACAACGACGATGGAGATTTTGCCGAGGCAGTCCGCGCGCGCATCGCACAGCTCGATGCGCGCATGGCGTCGCTGGCCATTGCCGTGGAGCGACAGCAACTGATGGCAAGCATCCACTACCTGACGGTCGCCGCCGGATACGGGCATGCGCAAGCGCCCGCACAACAGATGGGAGAAACACAATGAATGTCACGATGAAACTGATCGCCGCGGCGACACTCGGTGTGATGGCTGGAGCTGCGGGCCTGCGCTGGTGGGGCGGCGAATCCGCGACATTGCAGGTAACCACTGACGACCCCGAGCCCCTGTACTGGGTAGCGCCCATGGACCCCAATTACCGTCGCGATGCGCCGGGCAAGTCACCGATGGGTATGGACCTGATTCCGGTGTACGCCGACACGAACGCGGATATGACGGCCGGCACGGTTCGCATCTCTCCCGAGGTGGTCAACAACCTGGGTGTGCGCACCGCGGACGTGGTCCTGGGGCGACTTCCCGCCGGGATCGAAACCGTGGGCTTTGTGCAGTTTGACGAAGACCGCCTGCAGCACGTGCACCCCCGTGTGGAAGGCTGGGTTGAGGCGCTGTTCGTGCACGCGTCCGGTGAGCCCGTGACGCAGGGGGAGGCGCTTTACACTCTGTATTCGCCCACGCTGGTCAATGCACAGGAGGAGTTGCTGCTGGCCTGGCGGCGCGACAATCCCGCCTTGATTGCCGCCGCAACGGAGCGCTTGCAGGCGCTACAGGTGCCCGCTGCGGCCATCCGTGCGCTGCGGGAAAGTGGCCGTGTCAGCCGTACCATCACGGTAGAGGCGCCCCTGAGCGGTGTCGTTGAGACGCTGCAGGTGCGCCAGGGTATGTATGTCAAACCGGGCATGGAGACCCTCTCGATTGCATCGCTGGAGCAGCTGTGGGTGATTGGTGAGGTGTTTGAGCGACAGGCCTCGCAGGTGCAACCGGGTGACACGGTGCGCATGCAATTTGACCACCTGCCAGGCCGTGATTGGCAGGGCGAGATCGATTACGTATACCCCACCCTGAACCCGCGCACACGGACCCTGCAGGTGCGAGTGCGCGTCGCCAATCCGGATGGCGCACTGCGTCCCGGAATGTTCGCGCGCCTGCAGATTGCCAGTGATCCCGGAGAGCAGGCGCTGCTGGTCCCCCGGGAGGCGCTGATTCGTACGGGCGCCCAGACCCGCGTTGTGCTAGCGCTTGGGGATGGGCGCTTCAAATCGGTCGCCGTGACCCCCGGGCGCGTGGGCTCGGAGCAGGCGGAAATTCTTGACGGTGTGCAGGCGGGGGACCGCATTGTCACGTCGGCGCAGTTCCTGATCGATTCTGAATCCAGCAAGACCTCGGATTTCCGGCGCATGCAAGCTGCGCCGGATGACAGTCATGACATGCACGACCACAGCGGGCACAGCATGGGGCACACGCCATGATCGCCTCGATTATTCGCTGGTCGGTGTACAACCGCTTCTTCGTGTTGCTGTCGACCCTGGTGCTGGTGGCTGCCGGCGCCTGGTCACTGAGAAATACCCCGGTGGACGCCATTCCCGATCTCTCCGATGTTCAGGTCATCATCAAGACCCGGTATCCCGGACAGGCGCCCCAGGTGGTGCAGGACCAGGTGACCTACCCGCTGACCACCGCCATGCTCGCGGTGCCCGGTGCGGAAACCGTGCGCGGCTTCTCCTTCTTCGGTGACTCCTATGTGTACGTGATCTTTGATGAGGACACCGACCTCTACTGGGCCCGTTCGCGAGTGCTGGAATACCTGTCACAGGTGGCGCCCACGCTTCCGGACGGTGCCCGGCCGCAGCTTGGCCCGGATGCGACAGGCGTGGGCTGGGTGTATGTGTACGCGCTGGTTGACCGCAGTGGCCGGCACGATATCAGCGAGCTGCGCAGCCTGCAGGACTGGTTCCTGAAGTACGAGCTGCAGACCGTGCCGGGTGTCGCCGAGGTCGCCACCCTCGGCGGTATGGTCAAGCAGTACCAGGTGAGGGTGAGCCCGGAGAAGCTGCGCGCCTATGGCATACCCCTGTCGCTGGTACAGACGGCGATCCAGCGCGGCAATCAGGAAATCGGCGCATCGGTGGTGGAAATGGCCGAGGCGGAATACATGGTGCGTGCCACAGGGTATATCGCCAGCGTGGAGGATCTGGCCGAGATTCCGCTGGGCCTGGATGCCAACGGGACACCGCTGCGCCTGCAGGATATCGCGGATATCCAGCTCGGCCCGCAGATGCGCCGCGGCATCGCCGAGCTGAATGGCGAGGGTGAAGTGGTCGGCGGCATTGTCGTCATGCGTTACGGCGAAAATGCGCGGCAGACAATTGAGCAGGTGAAGGCGCGCCTCGAGCAGTTACAGGCCGGGTTGCCGGAGGGTGTGGAGGTGGTCACCGTCTACGACCGCTCTGCACTGATCGAGCGCGCCGTGGACAACCTGTGGCGCAAACTGCTGGAGGAGTTTCTGGTGGTGGCGCTGGTATGCATGGCGTTCCTGTTCCATGTGCGCTCCTCGCTGGTGGCCATTATCAGCCTGCCGGTGGGCATTCTGGCGGCCTTCAGCGTGATGCACTGGCAGGGCCTGAACGCCAATATCATGTCGCTGGGCGGCATTGCCATCGCCATTGGCGCCATGATCGACGGCGCCATTGTCATGATCGAGAACATGCACAAGCACATGGAGCGCACCCCGCTCACCGAGCAGAATCGCTGGCGTATCGTCGCGGACTCTGCGGCGGAGGTCGGGCCGGCGTTGTTCTTCACCCTGCTGATTATCACGGTGAGCTTTTTGCCGGTGTTCACCCTGGAGGCCCAGGAGGGGCGCATGTTTGCGCCCCTGGCCTTCACCAAAACCTATGCCATGGCAGCGAGTGCCGCCCTCGCCATCACCCTGGTGCCGGTGCTGATGGGCTATTTCATTCGCGGCAAGGTGCTTGCGGAGGATCGCAACCCGATCAATCGCCTGCTCACGGCAGGCTACCTGCGTGTACTGCAGGTGGCGCTGCGGTATCCGGCAAGGACCCTGTGCCTGGCCGCGCTGGTGACAGCGGTGGGCTTCTGGCCCGCCGGCAAGATTGGCAGTGAGTTCATTCCCGATCTCGACGAGGGCGACCTGATGTACATGCCCACCACCTACCCCGGGCTGTCTATCGGCAAGGCTCGCGAGCTGTTGCAGCAGACCGACCGGCTGATTGCCACCGTGCCCGAGGTGAAGAGCGTGTTCGGCAAGATCGGTCGGGCGGAGACGGCCACCGACCCCGCCCCGCTCACCATGATCGAAACCTTTGTGCAGTTGCATCCGAAGTCGATGTGGCGCGAGGGGATGACCACGGACAAGCTGAAACAGGAACTCGACGCGCTGGTGAAGCTGCCCGGGCTCACCAATGCCTGGGTAATGCCGATCAAGACCCGCATCGACATGCTGGCAACCGGCATCAAGACGCCGGTGGGCATCAAGGTCGCCGGGCCGGACCTGCGGCAGATTGAGCGCATTGGCGAACGTCTGGAGCAGGTGCTGCAGGACGTGCCCGGTACAGCGTCGGTCTATTCGGAGCGCGTGGCCGGCGGGCGCTATATCAAGGTAGACATACAGCGGGCCAGCGCGGCGCGCTACGGCCTCAACATCGCCGATGTGCAGCAGGTAGTGGCCACGGCCATCGGTGGTGCCAACGTGACGCAAACCATCGAGGGTCTCGAGCGCTACCCGGTGAACCTGCGCTACCCCGAGGACTATCGCGACTCACCGGAGCAGCTGGCGCTGCTGCCGATCGTCACTCCGGGTGGCCAGCACATCGCGCTGGGGGACGTGGCGAAGGTGTACATCGAGGAGGGTCCGCCGGCGATCAAGAGCGAAAATGCCCGGCTCAACGGTTGGACCTTTGTGGACATCGAGGGCGTGGATGTGGGTAGCTATGTCGAGCGGGCGCGGGGTGTGGTTGCCGAGCGGGTTGAGCTGCCGCCGGGGTACTCGATCACCTGGTCCGGCCAATATGAGTACATGCTGCGCGCCAAGGCAAAACTCACCTATGTCGTGCCACTGACCCTGGGCATCATCGTGGTGCTGCTGTACCTGAACTTTCGCAGCGTGGCGGAGGTCGCGATGATTCTGGGCACGCTGCCGCTGGCGCTGGTGGGCAGCATCTGGCTCATGTATTTGGCGGGCTACAACTTTTCGGTGGCGGTCGGCGTTGGATTTATCGCCCTCGCCGGTGTGGCTGTGGAGATCGGCGTCATCATGCTGGTGTATCTCGACCAGGCCTGGCGCCGCCTGCGGCAGGACAGCGGCGGGCAGCCGACGTCGACACAGCTTGTTGAGGCGGTGCTCAGCGGCGCCGGGCGGCGTATTCGCCCGGTGATGATGACCTCGGCGACCATCATACTCGGCTTGCTGCCCATCATGTTGGGCAGCGGCACGGGCACGGAAATCATGCAGCGTATCGCAGCGCCGCTGGTGGGGGGCATGGCGAGTGCTGTGCTTCTGACGCTGTTGGTATTGCCTACGGTGTATCTGCTCTGGCGGCGCCGGGGCCTGCAGCGCAGCGCTGAGGGCACAGGGGGCGAGTGAGGCGTGCAGCGTCTACACTGTTCAGCAACGCAGCAAGAGAGGAGGTCGCTCATGACAAAACAGGCAACGCTATACCGCATGGAAACGGCGGAGCACATCTGTCCCTTCGGGCTGAAATCGCGGGACCTGCTCCGGCGCGAGGGCTTCGCGCTGGACGATCGCGTGCTCAGCTCGCGACAGGAAGCCGATACCTTCAAGCGCGAGCACGGCGTGGACACCACGCCCCAGGTGTTTATCGAGGGTGAGCAGATCGGGGGTTACGAGGCGCTGCGGGCGCACTTGGGCCTTGACCAGGAGGGCGATTCCGGCACCACCTACAAGCCCGTCATCGCCATCTTCGGGGCCTCCGCGCTGGCTGCCCTGGCGCTGGCCTGGAGCGGTGGCGCGCTGAACCTGTCGGCTGCGGTGTCGACGTTCATCGGCTTGAGCATGGTGGTGCTGGCGATCCAGAAACTGCAGGACCTTACGGCCTTTTCCAACCAGTTCGTGACCTACGACCTGCTCGCCATGCGCCACGTACGCTACGCCTATGTCTACCCCTTCGCGGAGGCCTACGTGGGTATCGGCATGCTGGCCGGCGCAGCGCCCTGGGCATTCGCACCGGTTGCGCTCTTTATCGGCTCTGTCGGGGCGGTCTCGGTGTTCAAGGCCGTGTATATCGACCGGCGCGAACTGAAGTGCGCCTGTGTGGGTGGCGACAGCCAGGTGCCGCTTGGGTTTGTTTCCCTCACTGAGAATCTGATCATGATTCTGGCGGGGGGCTGGATGCTCACAGTCGCCTGAGGGATCGCACCCCGGTACCTGCCTGTGGCGCAGTTTCTTGAACCGATCCACACGCCGGGTTCGTTTTCGTCACGGGTGGGTGGCGCCGCTACGCCGGGGCGATATGCTGTGCGTGGAAAACAATAAGATAAGAGTAACGGCATGAAACAGCTCCAAGGCAAGGTGGCGTTAATCACAGGCGCCGGACGCGGCGTCGGCAAAGGTCTTGCGCGGGCTTTCGCTGCAGAGGGAGCCACGGTGATCATTGCCAGCCGCAGTGTCGAGGTTGGCACTGCGGCGGCGCAGGAAATCAACCGGGATTATCCCCAGGGCCGGGCGGCCTTTCTGGCAACGGATGTCGCTGATCGGTCGCAGCTGGAAGATGTACTTGAGCGCGTCGAGTTGGAGTACGGCTGCATTGATATCCTGGTCAACAATGCCACGCCGTCAGACGGCGAGCCCACGCGTCTGGAGAACACCGACTTTGGGCGTGTAGAGCAACTGACCCGGGTGAATTATTACGCGGCGCTGTGGGCAATGCAGAAAGTGTTTCCTGCCATGAAAGCCCGGGGAGCAGGGCGTATCATCAACCTGTGTTCACTGAATGGCGTCAACGCCCACCGCTTCTCGGTAGGCTATAACAGTTCCAAGGAGGCTCTGCGTGCCCTGACACGCACAGCAGCGGCCGAGTGGGGACGCTACGGGATTACATGCAACGCGATTTGTCCGGCAGCCGTCACCGAGCCTTGGGAAACCTACGCTGCAATGGCACCCGAGGCGGCACAGAGCATTCTGGATATGAATCCGATGCGGCGTCTCGGTGACAGCGAGCAGGATATTGGGCCGCTGGCGGTGTTTCTGGCGTCGGATGCGGCGCGCTACATCACGGGCAACACTATTCACGCGGACGGCGGCGGGCACATCAATGGTGTGCCGTGGCTGTATGAGCTTCCGGAGTAGACGGGATGAGCGATACTGAACCCAAATCTGCGATGTCGCAGTTCATTGCGCTCCCTGTTTTGATCCGTCTGCTGCGCCGGGGCAAGATCGACGCGGGGTATCGCTGGTACGTGCTGCGACGCCTGTTGTTCAGTCTTCTGCTGGAGCCCTTCCGCCTGTATGAAAAGTGGCGCTGGGGCAAGAAACTGGACGCCACGCAGTTGGCGGCGCCACCGGTTTTCCTGCTGGGCATGGGCCGCAGCGGCACCACGCATCTGCACTACCTGTTCTGGCAGGACCCGCAGTTTGGTTTTGTGACGAATTACCAGGCGTCTCTGCACCCGGTGGCGATGATCAGCCAGGGCTGGGTCAAGGAGCGGATTGCGGCAGGCATGCCCGATACACGGCCAATGGACAATGTTGCCATTACGCTGGACGCGCCGCAGGAGGAAGAACTGGCACTGGTGAAAATCACCGAACACGCGGCCTTTCATTTTGCGAGTTTCCCGCGGGAGCTGCCCGACATTTACGACCGCTACGTCACCGAACTGGGCGCGCAGGCGGACGAGTTGGCGCAGTGGCAGGCGGCGTACATGGAGGTGCTGAAAAAGGCCACCCTGTTGAACCACGGCAAGCGGCTGGTACTGAAGACACCGACCCACACGGGTCGCGTCGGGCTGCTGCACACCATGTTTCCGGGAGCCAAGTACGTCTACATCATGCGCAACCCCTACCGGGTGTACCAGTCAATGCGCAATATGTACCGACAGATTCTCCCGGGGCAGACCTTTCAGGATTTCACCTGGGAGGCAATTGATGACTGGATCATTCACGCCTACAAGGCACTGCTGACGGCGTACCTTGACCAACGTGCGCTGATCCCTCCGCAGGACCTCATTGAAATCCGTTTTGAGGATCTCGACACCCATCCGATGGATTGTATGCGCGACATCTACCAACAGCTGCAACTGGGTGACTTCAACCAGGTCGCGGCGCAGCTGCAGGCGTATCTCGACGGGCTGGACAACTACCAGAAGAACAGCTTCGACCTGCCAGACGACGTTATCGCCCGTGTTAACCAGCATTGGGGGTTTGCGTTCGAGGCCTTTGGCTATGCGCAGCTGAAACCGGGGGAGCCTCCAGCGGGTGTCTTGGAGCACACTGAAACCGTCGACAAGGAGATCGCGCCATGAGTCTGAGCGAATTCAAGGACGTACTGCAAGGCCTCTGGGCAGGAACACGCCCGATAGAGCATGGTTACAACGAATTCATCGGCCATGCCGACACGGTCCGCCAGCTGTTGGACGTGGCGCCAGATCCTGTGCGCTCCGACTTGCAGGCCCTGTATGATTTGCTGGCGGAAGCGCGTGATGCGACCGGTATGGCCGTGCTCGGCATATTTCCCAAGCTGTGTGATCCGAACCTGGCGGCTATCGAGGGGCGCATTTCAGACTTTATTGCAGAACACTGCGGAGTGCGTCTGGATGACGGGTGCTACCACGTAGGGGAGCTGACCGGTGCGCCGCTGTCGACGGGCTGGCCCGGCGCCGGCAGCCCCCTCACCAACAACCGGTTTCCGTATCTGCTGGATACATCAGCATCGAATTACTTCAGCAATCGCTACTGGAATGGCACACAGGCGCCCGAGGGTTTTGTGTCTGTGCCCGAAGGTGGCAGTGTCGTTTTTGCCGGCCAGTACCTGCGTTGTCGCTACTTCGCCTTTCACCCCTGCGATTTCGATACCAACACGCTCCCCACGCTGGTGGACAAAGATATCGTGCCCGACGAAGGCAGCCGCAACCCCTTTGTTGAGCCGGTTGCGGAGGGTGATGGGCAGTGTTTTACCGTCACCATGGTGTTCCAGCCACGGCCCGAGCAGCCGGCTCCGAACACCATCTACGCCGGGGAGAAGGTAAACGGCGGGGTCAACCAGGCGGTGTTCTTGCTGCTGCGAACCACCGATTCTGTGTTGGGCGCGAACCCCCCGAACAGTACCGGGGTGCCCCTGCCTTCCGTGACCGTGCTGGATCGCGATGGTCAGGTGGTGGAGCATCACCCCAGTTGCTTCCCTTACGACCCGGAGCAGAGCTACCCGGTGGAAACAACACGCTTTGCGTCGCTTCCCATCCCGGATTATCGAGCGGTGGTGGCCGCCGGAAAGTTCAGCGCACGATCCAACTGGGGGTTGCCCTACGACATTCTTGCCAGTGACGACATTCTCTATCTGAGCACGCCCTACAGCACACGCCTGGGTGAACTTCTGGTGGTGCGTGCAAAGGCCCTGCGCACGCCGAATACACCGCGGGAGCCCGTATACACCGACGATGTGCAGATTCGCGGTTTCACGATCACCAACTACAACTTCTGGGCCGGTGTTTGCAACGATGCCGTGGTGGACCGTCAGCTAAACCTGGATGACCAGGGTTATTACACCGTGGTGCTATCCAGCCCCGAGAATCGACCGGTGAATGCGATTACCGACAATGCCGTGAACTGGATGGACTGGGGCCCGTATCTGGATGGGCAGCTCACCTTCCGCATGCTGTTGCGCACCAATCCGCTATTGCTGCGCCTGAAAGCCCTGGCCCTCGGTGAATCCGAGGATGCGGAGTTACAGCCCTATCTGCCGCGCGTCGGTCATTGCAGCAGGGCGGACTTCGAGCGCGAAGGCTGGGCAGCGGCGCTCGACGTGTAGTTGCAGGCGCCGCCGCCGAGCTGTGGAGCTATATAACGCACTCAGGCGGGATCGTCTGGCAGCCTGAAGGCGATCAGATAATCACCGCGGCCCATGGCGTCATTCAGGCCACCGACCGCGACGACTACATATTGTCTGCCATCCGGCCCGATATAGCTCATGGGGGTGGATTGCGACCCTACGGGCAGTGCCCCCCGTCAGAGCTCTTCGCCGTCGACCGACGAAAATGCGCGCAGATAGTAGTCCTGCGTTCCCGAATAGAAGGTGAGGCCACTCGCGGTGGATATGGGGCCGCCCACCAGCGGCATGCCCACAGGCATTCGCCAACCGGTACGTATACCGAACGGCCCGGTTTCCTCAATAGTCCCCACCGGACGCTGCCAGAGTATTGAGCGCTGGTTCAGGTCAATGGCGGTTATGGTGCCGTAGGGCGGCTCTTGGCAGGGTACGCCGACAAACGAAAAGAAGTTGGAACGCATTGCCGCGAAGGGTGCGCCATCCTGCGGTGCAAGGCCGTCGTGTGGTCCAACCACCTCCACCCCGAGGCTGTCGGCAACTTCGCGTGGAAGCAGTTGTAGAAGGTGTGCAATGCGGGTGTCGTTGACGATCAACAGACCACGGGTCTCGTCTATCCTCCCCGTCCCCCAGTTCATGCCGCCGAAGTAGCCCGGCCAGATTAGCGTGCCCTGTTCCGACATAGGCGTGAAGTCGCCCTTGTAAAGGGCCTGACGGAAACGGATGCGGCAGTAGAGCTGGTCCAGCGGAGTGGCACCCCACATGCGCGCCTCAGTAAGCGCTTCAGCACCGATAACCGGCATCTCCACGGAATAGGGCTGAACCGGTGACATGAAGTCGGGTTCCACACCGCCATCGGTAGGCACGGGAATATCTTCAACTCTGGCGATCGGCGTGCCGTCGCGACGATCGAGCATGAAAATCTGCCCACGCTTGGTCAGTTGCACCAGGGCAGGAATCGTTCCTCCACGGCCGTCGTCTACGTCGTAGAGCATTGGTTGTGAGGCGAGATCATAGTCCCATATATCGCGGTAGGTCGTCTGGAAGCTCCACGCAACCTTGCCGGAGCGTACGTCGATCGCAACCACTGATGAGTTCCAGTCGTGTGCCGCGTTGATGCGCGCGCTGCCATAGAAATCCGGTTGTGCGTTCCCTGTGGGCAGGTAAACCAGCCCCAATGCCTCGTCGAACGCCGGGGTTGTCCACACGTTGGGCGTGCCGGGGGTATAGGTCGTTCCCTCTGGCGGCAGGGATTCAATGTCGGGATTGCCTATGTCCCAGGCCCAGACGACTTCACCGCTGCGCCCGTCGAATGCCCTCACGACGCCGGAGGGTTCATCCAGCGCCATGCCGTCCCAAACCCAGCCGCCGATGATGATCTGGTCGCCCATGACGGTGGGAGCAGCAGTCGGGAAGTAGTAGCCGGCTTTCACGTCACCCATGTTGCGAGTGAGGTCGACCGTGCCCCCGTTGCCAAAGCTTGTGCACAGTTCCCCGGTCTTTGCATCCAGTTGAATCAGGCGCGCATCGATGGAGCTCAGAACGATTCGGCGTGCACACGCACTTTCCCGGGTCGGTTCGGAGGCCGTCTCAGCAACGTTCAACGGAGTTGGTTCATAGTAGGTGACACCCCGGCAGCGCTGCCATAATGGTGAACTGGCTTGGGGGTCGAAGCGCCAGACTTGCGTGCCGCTAATCGCGTCAACCGCGCTGACGATATTGTTGGGTGAGCAGTGGTACACCAGGCCGTCAACGTAGAGTGGTGTGTTCTGGTCCTGTCCGGTGCCGGCGGGCGCATCGCCGTATTGAAAACTCCAGGCGACCTCCCGTTGATGTACGTTTCCGGGTGTAATTTCACCGGCGGTGGTGAAGCGAGTTCCGCTGGGTGTTCGGCCATAGTGTTTCCAGTCTGTGCTTTTGTCCGCCGGAAGCGTCGACGCGTTCGCCACTGCTGCCGACGGCGCGTTGACAATGACGCCCTGTGGCGTCGCCATGGCCCAGAAAAAAGCGACTACGGTCAATGTCAGTGCGCCGGCTACGGCGAATGAGCTGCGCCGGCCGCGGCCGTCAAGCAGTGATGGAGCAACAATGGCCGCGAGCACCCCAAGCACCGACAGTGCAACGATGCGGGGGACCAGAGGCCAAACCTCTGTTCCTGCTTCCCACACAGCCCAGATACAGGTTCCAGCGTAGATTCCGGCAAACAGCCAGATGCCCGTGGGGCTTCCTCGCCAATAAAGGAGTGCAGAACACAACAGTCCCGCACCTGCAATCGCGTAATACGGTGAACCTCCGAGACCGGCGAGCCATATGCCGGGCACGAGCATCAGCAGGCCGAAGGCCCCCAAAAGCGCCGCAAAAAGTTTGGTCATCCCGCCACCTCCATGATCGACGAATTTGTTTATTCTCAACTGCGCGCAGACGTCATTGTCATACAGGCGGCCACAAAGGCGTGATAATAAGCGATAATTCACGGGGACGTGTGTCTGGTGCCGGTACGCGTACACGCCCCGGCGCTTGTCCGTCCTGGTTGTTACGTTGCCGAAAACCAGGTCGTATTCAACCCGGTTTTTCGCAATGCTGCACAGTTTGGAGGTGGCATTTGCATCACTACGACCTTATTGTCCTGGGCACCGGTGGTGTGGGCAGCGCTGCGCTGTATCACGCCGCGCGGCGGGGGCTGCGATGTCTCGGGTTGGACCGTTTTCCGCCCGCACACGACCGCGGCAGTTCGCACGGCGAGTCGCGTATTATTCGTCAGTCGTATTTCGAGCACCCCAGCTATGTGCCCATGCTCAAGCGCAGCTATGCGTTGTGGGACCAGTTGGATCCCAGCTTGCTGGTGCGCAGTGGGGTGGTGTATTTCGGTCCGACCGGTGGCCAGATCATTGACGGCGTCCTGGCGTCGGCGCGGCAACACGACCTGGGCGTGGATCTGCTTGCGGAGAATGCGTTGCCCCATTTCAGGGCGCCAGCCGGTTTTACAGCGCTCTTCGAAGCCGATGCAGGTTGGCTGCCGGTGGAACAGTGCGTGATTGCCCATCTCGATCAGGCTGTTGCGGCGGGCGCCGAGCATCGCTGGGGAGAGGCCGTGGTTGACTGGCTGGCCGTTGACTCGGGGGTGGAGGTGGTCACCGAATGCGGTCGTTACAGTGCCGGTGCACTGGTCGTCGCCGGCGGGGCCTGGAGCGCCCGATTGCTGCAGTCACTCGCGCTGCCACTGACGGTGCATCGCAAGCATCTGCACTGGTTCCGCTGCGAAGACAGCCGCTATCAGAGCGGCTTCTTCTTCGACCTCCCGCAGGGCCAGTTCTATGGCTTCCCCGCAGCAGGCGGGCGTTTGAAGGTAGCCGAGCATACCGGCGGGGAGCCTGTGAGCGACCCTCTCAGCGCAAGCCGTGAGCCGAGCGCACTGGATAGCCAGCGGGTCGAGGCGTTCGTTCGCGAGCATCTGCCCGGCGTCCTGGATGAGCGTCTGCATCATCAGACCTGCTTCTACACGCGCACGCCGGACGAACACTTTATCGTGGATCGTTACCCGGGCAGGCGCAATGTGGCGTTTGCCGCTGGCCTGTCGGGCCACGGCTTCAAGTTTGCGTCGGTATTGGGCGAAACGCTCGTGGACCTGGCAACCGGAGAGACCCCCGCTGCGGACTGCGCATTTCTGGGATTGTCACGGGTGTCGGGCGTCGCGCTACGGCGGGAATGTTCTGAAGTGTCGTGTTGGGAAAGATGGTGCCCAGGAGAGGACTTGAACCTCCACGCCCTTTCGAGCACTAGCACCTGAAGCTAGCGTGTCTACCAATTTCACCACCTGGGCATCGTGCAATCGCGGTGGATTACCCGAGGGCGCGCACTTTACTTTTCCGCAGCAGCTTTGTCAATCCTCGCGTATACTGTCGCCAATTAAAATTCAGACAACGTCAAAATACGACAGGAAGCCCCTTTACCTATGGCCAAAAAAGGCAAGATTGCCGACCCCCACGCCGAGCGCGAAGCCGCACGCTACGACAACCCCATCCCCAGCCGCGAAGTCATACTCGACCTGCTCACAGCAGCGGATAAACCGCTCAGCCATGCGCACATCGCCCGTGAACTCGACCTGCATGAAGAAGAGCAGGTGGAAGCCCTGCGCAAGCGGCTCCGCGCCATGGAGCGCGATGGACAGCTGATGGTCAATCGCCGCGGTGCCTACGGTCTGGTGGACAAACTGAACCTGCTGCGCTGCCGTGTCCAAGGGCACCGCGACGGCTATGGCTTTGCCGTGCCGCTGGACGAAGGCGATGACGTCTACCTCAGTTCCCGCCAGATGCAGTTTGTGTTTGATGGCGATGAAGTGCTGGTGGGCATTATCGGGCTGGATCGCCGCGGGCGCCCGGAAGGACGGGTGGTGGAGGTGTTGCATCGCGGCACCTCGCGCATTGTCGGCCGCTACGAAGAAGAGAGCGGTATCGGTTTTGTGGTGCCGGACAACAGCCGCGTCAATCATCGCATTCTGATTCCACCGAAGCTCAAGGGGGGTGCGAAGTCGGGCCAGATTGTGACCGCGGAGATTACCGACTACCCCACCCGCAACCTGGGTGCCAAGGGGCAGGTCGTCGAGGTACTCGGTGACCACCTGGACCCGGGGCTGGAAATCGATGTCGCCATCCGTTCCCACGGCATTCCCCACGAGTGGCCGGAGGCCGTGCTGCGTGAGGCGGGCTCACTGGAGGAGGAGCCACGGGAAGAGGACAAGAAGCATCGCGCCGATTTGCGCGACCTGGGCTTCGTCACCATCGACGGTGAAGATGCCCGCGACTTCGACGATGCGGTGTACTGCGAGAAGCGCTTGCGCGGCTGGCGCCTCTGGGTGGCCATTGCCGATGTATCGCATTATGTGCGCCCGGGGTCTGCACTGGACGAAGAGGCGGCCTTGCGCGGCAACTCGGTGTATTTCCCGGAGCAGGTGGTGCCCATGTTGCCGGAGGCGCTGTCCAACGGCCTGTGCTCGCTGAAGCCACAGGTCGACCGGCTCGCCATGGTGTGTGAAATGGAACTGAGCGGCGCCGGCAAACTGACCGGCTATCGCTTTTTCGAGGCGGTTATCCACTCGCAGGCGCGGCTCACCTACACCCAGGTCGGCGAAGCGCTGGAGGCCGGTAGCCACCCGCAGATCGACAAGGCGCGGCTCAAGGACCTGAAGCGCCTGCAGTCTCTGTACAAGGTGCTGCGCAAGGCGCGGGATGTGCGCGGGGCCATTGATTTCGAAACCACGGAGACCCGCATTCTGTTCAACGAGCAGCGCAAGATCGACGCCATTGTGCCGGTCGTGCGCAACGATGCCCACAAGCTGATCGAAGAGTGCATGCTCTGCGCCAACGTGGCGGCAGCCCGGTTTTACGAGGAACACAAACTCCCGGTGCTGTACCGTGTGCATGAAGGCCCCACGCCGGAAAAACTGGAGAACCTGCGCGCCTTTCTCGGCGAACTGGGGCTGGAACTGCGCGGTGGTGAGAAGCCCACGCCGGCGCACTACGGTGAGTTGCTCGACGCAGTGCAGGGGCGCGATGACGTCAACGTGATCCAGACCATGCTGCTGCGCTCCCTGCGTCAGGCTGTCTACACGCCGGAGAACGAAGGCCACTTCGGCCTGCATTACCCCGCCTATGCGCACTTCACCTCACCCATACGGCGTTATGCCGACCTGCTGGTGCACCGGGGCATCCGCCATATTATCCGCTCCAAGGTGCGCACCAAAACCGTGCAGCGCCAGCGCGGTGCGCCGGAAATTCCGCGCGAGTCCATTTTCCCGTATACCGAGCGCGACATGGTCGCCCAGGGGCTGCACTGTTCCATGACCGAGCGGCGTGCGGACGATGCCACCCGTGATGTGGAGTCCTGGCTCAAGTGTGAGTTCCTGCAGGAGCACGTCGGCGACGAGTTTGACGGGGTGATTGCTGCGGTCACCTCGTTTGGGCTGTTTGTCGAACTGCAGCCGATCTATATAGAAGGCCTGGTGCATATCAGCGCGCTGCCCGGCGACTACTACAGTTTCGATGCCGCCAAGCAGCGACTGGTGGGAGAGCGCAGTGGTCGCAGCTATCGGCTTGGCGGCCGGGTGCGGGTGCAGGTGGCGCGGGTGGACCTCGATGACAAGAAGATTGATCTGGAACTGATCGATGCGCCCTCGGCCATCAAGAGCAAGGCCGGTAAATCGCGCAAGCGCAAGGGGGAAGCCACGACGCCGACTGCCGGCGCGGCGCGCAAAAAAGCCGGTGATGCAAAGCCCAGGGCGGCTGCCAAGTCGAAGGCAGGCAGCGGCAAGGGTGCTGCCGATGGCAGCGCCAGGCCCGCGGGCAAATCCCGGCGCCGCAGGCGCTGATCAGCCATGCAGTATCTGTTCGGCATTCACGCCGTAGACGGTCTGCTGCGGCGCAAGCCCGAGTCAATCCGCGAGCTCGCGTTACAGCAGGGCCGCTCGGACAAGCGCATTGCCGCGCTGGAGACCCTGGCGCGCAACCAGGGGGTTGCTGTGGTGCGCGAACCCCGTGCGGTGCTGGATCAGCGGGTGGCTGGCCGTCACCAGGGCGCTGTCGCAACCCTCGCGCCGGCGGCGGCCGAGACGGCGGGTGACAACCTGCTGGATGAAGTGGCGCTGCTGCAGCGGGTGGATGACAGTCCCCACCCCGTGCTCCTGCTGGTGCTGGACGGGGTGACAGACCCGCACAATCTGGGTGCCTGTCTGCGCAGCGCCGATGCCGCCGGGGTGGATGCGGTGATTGTGCCGAAGGACAAGTCCGCCGACCTCGGCCCGACGGTCAGCAAGGTGGCCTGCGGCGCCGCGGAAGTGGTGCCGTTTGCCCGCGTGACCAATATTGCCCGCACACTGGAGGCCCTGAAGGCGCGCGGTGTATGGATCTACGGTACCGCCGGAGAGGCGGAGGCCACGCTCTACGAAACGGACCTGCGGGGCTCCGTGGCCCTGGTCATGGGCGCCGAGGGCGATGGCATGCGCCGCCTGACCCGGGAGCTGTGCGATTACCTGATCAAGCTGCCGATGGCGGGGACCGTGAGCAGCCTCAACGTCTCGGTGGCGACCGGTATCTGCCTGTTCGAGGTGGTGCGCCAGCGCCGCGGCGCGGGGGCTTCCTGAGCGCTTGCGGTAGGCAAACAATGTCTATACAATCCGCGGCCTGAATTTTGCCCGGCTGTTTTGGCAGCCGATTCTCCTTGCTACACCGCTGCGGCGGGTAGCATTAACCCGTAAGGAGCCACCATGCGTCATTACGAAGTTGTTTTTATGGTCCACCCGGACCAGTCCGAACAAGTGCCCGGCATGATCGAGCGCTACTCCAACACCATCCAGAAGGACGGCGGCAGTGTGCACCGTCTGGAAGACTGGGGCCGCCGCCAGTTGGCCTACCCTATCAACAAGATTCACAAGGCACACTACGTGCTGATGAATGTTGAAGCGTCCAACGAAGCGATGGAAGAACTCACTACGACATTCCGTTACAACGATGCCGTGCTGCGTAACCTGGTGATTCGCCGCGACGAAGCCATTACTGATGAGTCATTCATCATGAAGGCCGAAAAGGAAAGCCGCGAGCGCAAAACCCGTTACGAAGAGCGCCAGTCAGCTGATGCCGAGCGCAGTGCGCGCAGCAGCAGCGATGATTCGGCTGACAAGGGCGATGACGAGTCCGGCGAATAAGCTGACTGTCACATTGTAACGACTAGCATAGTTTACGAGGAGTAGCACCATGGCACGTTTTTTCCGTCGCCGTAAGTTCTGTCGCTTCACTGCCGAAGGCACGAAGGAAATCGACTACAAGGATCTGGAAACCCTGAAGGCGTACATTTCCGAAACCGGCAAGATTGTTCCCAGCCGCATTACGGGCACCAAGGCCCGGTACCAGCGTCAGCTGTCTACCGCCGTCAAGCGTGCGCGTTTTCTGGCGCTGTTGCCCTATTCGGATTCCCACAAGTAAGGAAGTCCCCAGGGTAATGACCGCCAGCGGTCATCCGGTCACGGGAGGCCCAGATTGAAAGGCCTGGCCAGTTTCATCATGCGCGGCCGCCTGCAGGCATTGCTGGTGGCCGTTGCCGGTTCCGGCAGCCTGCTGTTCTGCTGGATCAGCGCCGCAGCCATTGCGCTGGTGGCGCTGCGCCGCGGGCCGGGGCAGGGTCTCTGGCTGCTGTTGTGGGCGGTATTGCCGGCAGCCGTATTGATGGTGGTGTTTGGGGACAGCGGCCCGTTTGCCCTCTTGCTGGGTACCACGGCCCTGGCGCTGGTGCTGCGGGTCACCGTAAGTTTGCCGCTGGCACTGCTGGCCAGTGTGCCGGTGGGGCTGCTGACAGGGCTGGCTATCGCGGTGTTTGGCGGCGAGTTGCTGGCGCAGATGTTGGTCTTCTTCGACCAGTTTCTGGCGGGACTGGAGCAGCAGATGGCGGCGGAAAGCGCAGCTGTCACCCTGCCACGGCCCACAGCAACGCAGGTGGCCGGTATGCTGGGTGCGGCGAATGCCATGCTCAGCGTGTTGTGCCTGCTGCTGGCTCGCTGGTGGCAGGCGGCCCTGTATAACCCGGGCGGTTTTGGCAGCGAGTTCCGTGCGCTGTACTACCCACCGGTGGTCAGTACACTGCTGGTGGTTGTGGCCGCAGCCCTGGTCGCCCTGGGTGCCGAGTTTCGGCCCTGGGCAGCGGTGTGCGCGGTACCGCTTACGGCCGCTGGCCTGGCCTTGGCGCATGCGCGGGTCGCCGAGCGGGGGCGAGGTGGCGGCTTGCTTACTGCGTTATATGTGGGCTGGCTGTTGGTCGATCTGGTCAAGCTGATGGTGGTGCTGTTGGCGGTGGTAGACAGCTGGTGGGGGTTCCGCCAGCGCTGGGCGGCAGCAGCGGCCGGAAAAGAGGTGAGTCGGCGCGACGAAGACGATCGCGATAACCGGCACTGAGTATTTACACGTAAGGGGGCCTGGCTCCCGAAAAGAGGAAGTCAAAATGGAAGTCATTCTGCTGGAAAACATCGGCAACCTGGGTGGCCTGGGCGACAAGGTAGATGTGAAGGCCGGCTATGGCCGCAACTACCTGGTACCCCAGGGCAAGGCCGTGCCTGCAACGCGCAGCAATATCGCCGAGTTCGAAGCCCGTCGCGCGGAACTCGAAGCCGCCGCTGCAGCAGCACTGGCCGCGGCCGAGAAGCGCGCAGAGGCGATCAACGCCCTGCAGCCGGTCACCATTGGCGCCAACGCGGGTGAGGAAGGCAAGCTGTTCGGTTCGGTCGGCACCCGTGACATCGCCGAGGCCGTCACAGCAGCCGGCTGCGAAATCGACAAGTCCGAAGTGCGTCTGCCCCAGGGCCCGCTGCGTGAGCTGGGCGAGTTCGAGGTGGATATCCAGGTGCACGGTGACGTCACCGCCACCGTTGTCATCGCGGTTGTCGCCGAGTAAGCAGCCAGCGGCCCCGGCTCCGGCCGGGGCGTATCCCGCCGTAACGCCGCGCACGGGCTGATGCGTGCCGGGAGCATGTGTGCCCGGGCTGCCCGTCGCGGACGACGCGCCCCGGACTGCGCGTCCCGGACTGCGCGCCCCGTGCGAAACCCGGGGGCACGGTTTACCTTGCGGGTAAAAATCCGCTAATCTGTGCGGCCGCGTTGGCCGCAGTCCCTTGTTATGTCCAAGCCCGACTATCCCGAGATGATCGCCGAACCGCCCTTTGCCGGCGGTGGGCGCAGTTTCGACAGGGACGTCGCGCGCATCAAGATGCAGCCCCACTCCATCGAGGCCGAGCAGTCCGTGCTGGGCGGCTTGCTGTTGTCCGCCGATGGTTGGGATGCTGTGGCGGAAACGGTCACCGCGGAGGACTTTTACCGCCCCGACCACCGTCTCATCTTTCGCCAGATCGCGCGCCTTGCCGAGGCGACCCAGCCCATCGACGTCATCACGGTGGCCGACCGGCTCACCGCCAACGGCGAACTGGAGGCTGCGGGAGGGCTCGCCTACCTCGCCGAACTGGCCAGCAATACGCCGAGTGCCTCCAATATTCGCGCCTACGCAGAGGTGGTCAACGAGCGCGCCAGCCTGCGCAAATTGATCGAGGCGGCGCAGACCATTGCCGAGAGCGGCTTCAGCCCCGAGGGCCGCACCTCCGATGAGCTGATCGACGAGGCCGAGCGGTTGATCATGCAAATCTCGGAGCAGGGCCCGAAAGCCGGCGGCCCCCGGGACGTGAACCCCTTGCTGCAATCGGCCCTGGCGCGCATTGAAGAACTGTTCCACTCCGGCGGCGATATCACCGGCCTGGACACCGGATTTATCGAGCTCAACCGCAAAACCTCCGGCCTGCAGCCGTCGGACCTGGTGATCGTTGCAGGCCGTCCCTCCATGGGTAAGACCAGTTTTGCCATGAACCTGGTGGAGAACGCCGTACTCGGCCAGTCCAGGCCGGTTCTCGTGTTCAGTATGGAAATGCCTGCCGAGCAGCTGATCATCCGCATGCTGTCGTCTATCGGTCGTATCGACCAGACGCGCATTCGCACCGGCAAGCTCGAGCAGGAGGACTGGCCCAAGCTCAGCGGCGCGGTATCGAAACTGAAGGATGTGCCGCTATTTATCGATGACACGCCGGCGCTGACGCCCACCGAATTGCGCAGCCGCGCCAGACGGATCGCCCGCGAACACGGCCAGATCGGCATGATCATGGTGGACTATATTCAGCTGATGCAGGTGGCCGGGTCCTCCGAGGGGCGTACCGCGGAGATTTCCGAGATTTCCCGCAGCCTGAAGGCCATCGCCAAGGAGTTTGCCTGCCCCATGGTCGCGCTGTCACAGCTAAACCGCTCCCTGGAGCAGCGTCCGAACAAACGCCCGGTGAACTCTGACCTGCGGGAATCGGGCGCGATCGAGCAGGACGCCGACGTCATCATGTTCATCTACCGGGACGAGGTGTACAACGAGGACTCCCCGGACAAAGGCACGGCTGAGATCATCATCGGCAAGCAGCGGAACGGCCCCATTGGCACCTGCCGGCTCGCCTTCATCGGCCAATTCACCCGTTTCGAGAATCTCGCGCGCGGGCATTACGACGAGGAATAGCCCCGTCACACGGGTCCTCGTGCACGCTGCGGGCTCAGGCCCTTGGTGTCGCCCGCTCGATAATGGCTGCACAGTCCACGCCGCGGGGCAGCGCCCCGACGTTGTGCTGGCCTTCAGCGCCCAGGCGGGAGCTGCAGAAAGCCTCCGCTACCCCGGTCGGCGCATGTTGCAGTAACAGCGCGGCCTGTAGCGCCCGTGCCATGCGGTCCACGATGTCCCGCGCGCGGTACTCAAAATCCTCGGGCGCGCTGAGATCCTGCTGCAGGCGCTGCATGTCGCGATCCAGCGCGGGGTGCGCGCCGCGGGCCGCGCCCAGTTCATCGAGAAACACCTCGACCACGCGGGGTGACTTCTGCAAGGCGCGCAGCACGTCCAGGCACTGCACATTGCCACTGCCTTCCCAGATCGCGTTCACGGGCGCTTCGCGATACAGCCTGGGCATCATGCTGTCTTCCATGACACCGCTGCCGCCAATGCACTCCATCGCTTCATAGGCGTGGTTGGGGGCCCGCTTGCACACCCAGTACTTGCCAACGGCGACGCCCAGGCGCATGAACAGGGCTTCGCGCTCATCTGCAGCGTTGTCCAGTGCCCGCGCCATGCGCATGCCGGTCACCAGGGCGGCCTCGCTCTCGATGGCGAGGTCGGCCAGCACATTCTGCATCAGGGGCTGTTCGTTCAACACGCGACCGAATGCCTGGCGGATGCTGCAGTGGTGCAGCGCCTGCGATGCAGCCATGCGCATGCCGGCGGCAGAGCCAATCATGCAGTCAAAGCGGGTCAGACTGACCATCTCCACAATGGTGCGCACGCCGCGCCCCTCTTCGCCGAGCAGCCAGCCAAGTGCCCCGCGCAGCTCAATCTCGCTGGACGCATTGGAGGCGTTGCTGAGCTTCTTCTTCAGACGCAGCACCTGCAGGGGATTCTTGCTGCCATCCGGGCGCCAGCGCGGTACCAGGAAGCAGCTGGGGCCGGCTTCGGTTTGCGCCAGTACCAGGAAGGCGTCGCACATGGGAGCCGACAGGAAAAACTTGTGACCGACCAGTTCGTAGGCTTCCCCCATACCGCGCGCGCCCAACGGGTGCGCGCGGGTGCTGTTGCTGCGCACGTCCGAGCCCCCCTGCTTCTCGGTCATGCCCATGCCGATGGTGACCGCGCGCTTCTCGACGTCAGGCACGTTGCGCGGGTCGTATTCCCGAGCCGTGATTTTCGGCTCCCAGAGCGCCGCAATGGCCGGGGTTGTGCGGATTGAGGGAATACAGGCGAAGGTCATGGTAATGGGGCAGCCATGGCCGGCCTCCACCTGGCTGTGCAGGTAGGTGTGTGCGGCGCGGGCGACATGCGCACCGGCGCGCGGTTCCGTCCAGGGGGAGGCGTGCAGCCCGTGGCGGATCGCGGTGTCCATGAGGCGGTGGTAGGCCGGGTGGTAGCTGACCAGGTCTACGCGGTTGCCGAAACGGTCGTGGGTGTCGAACTCCGGGGTGTACTTGTTGGCGGCGAAGCCGAGTTGCAGGTACTCCGCCCTGCCGACAGCGTGGCCGAAGGTGCTGAGGCTCTCCCCGGCCCAGGCTGCGCCCTCGCGAGCCACCGCCTCCTGCAGCGCCTTGTCCTCGGTGTAGAGGTTGTAGTCCTGCAGCTCCCGCGATACGTTTTCGACGGTGTGGGTATCGGCGAGCGCCGAGGCGCGTTCGGCGGTATTTTGCAAGGCGGTCATGGCGGGCTCCGGTGTGCGCTTTTCCGGCCCCCGTTATATCAGTCCGCGAGGGCCTCTGCCAGTCGCGCGGCCTGCGCCTCCAGCGCCCGACGCGCAGGGGTGTCGCGCTGGCCGGCCAGTTGCTCGCTGGCCGCGGCGAGCAGTGCGCCCGCTTCCGCCTGCCTGTTGGCCTGCAGCAGCAGGTCCACCCGCTCCAGTTTCCAGCGTGCGCTGTCGCGCAAGGGTATCCGCAGTGTTTCCTGGCGGGCGATGGCTGCAGGCAGCCTGCCGGCGCCCAGTTCCAGAGCGATTGCCTGACGCTGCAGCTGCGGCACCAGGCCCAGCTGCTCCAGGCCCTGGTCGAGCACGGCGAGCGCATCGTCCAGGCGACCGGATGCCTCCAGCATCGTGGCGGCGGAGACGAACAGCCCGGGGCTGGGCCGTGCCTGCAGCCTGAAGTGGGTTTGTAGGTCCGCCAGTGCGCGCTCGTGATCGCCGGCATCGCGGGCGATCAGGGCTCGGTGGCGAAAGCCTTCCGGGTCATCCGGGAAGGCCGCGATGTGGCGATTTGCCAGAGCCATGGCCTGCTCCAGGTCACCCTTGCCGTAGAGCATGATGCTCTCGGGCAGGTCCGCGTACTGCGCCGGGCCCAGCTCCCGTGCCCGGGCAAAGTCCGCCTGGGCCTCGGCAAAATGGCCGATTTCCCCGTACACCTTGCCCCGCTGCAGATACAGCGCCTGGTTCCCGGGGGCCTTGGCGAGGGCCTGTTCGATCGCCCTCAGCTGGTCCTCATGGCCGGGATGCGCCACCACAGGCGCAGCGCCTGCCGGCGCCAGGCACAGTAGCAGCATTAGCAACAGGGGGCGCGACATCATTGTAGTGCTCTTGGGTAACCGGGCCGCGGCACTGGGCCGCGGCCACACGGGGGTCAGCGGGTTATGGTGAACTGATCCAGCACCTGGCCGTTGACGTCGATAAAGGAGTGGGTCAGGGCCGTGTCGCTGGCGTCGATGATGGCAGAGCCGAGCACCGGCAGGCCGCGGCGTGGCGGTTCCTCGGTATCCGCAGGCTGCTCGATGTGCGCCGGGTGACGCAGCCACTCGTCCGCCGCGGTCAGGCTGCCGGCGTCCTTGTCTGCCTTGCCGGAGTTGCCCACGACGCTGTAGATCACCCGGTCGTCAACACCGCCGCTGGTCGGGCTGAGCTGGGCGTAGGGCAGATCACCGCGGCCCGTCGCCGGCTTTGCCGGATCGCCGTCCAGCAGTTCGGCATGCTCTGCCGTGGAGAATGTGTCCGAGGTGCCGGTGTGGCTGGTGATGTAGTAGCTGCGCTCGTAGGAGTGTGAGTGGCCGTTGTACACCAGATCGACGCCGTAGGCGTCAAAGATCGGCACGAACTGTTCGCGCATGTCCCGCTGCGGGCGGTCGAAGCCATTGACCTTTTCCACGTCGTCCGAGTCGTGGTTGGCGCCCTTGGAATAGGGCGGGTGGTGGAAGATCACCACCGTCCAGTCCAGGTCGTTGCTGCTCAGGTCGTCAATCAGCCACTCGCGCATGGTCGCCAGCTGCTCAGGGTCCCGTGCCGAGAGCTGTGAATCCAGGCTCACCACATGCACGTTGCCGTGATCGAAGGAATAGTACTGCTCGGTACCGCTGGCAACGCCGCCCGCCTCACCCTCGGCGGGCAGGGAGAAGATGTCCAGATATGGCATGCGCCCCGGCTCGTCATCGGCTTTGGCCTGGTAGGAGTCCGGGTCTGCGCTGGTGCCCAGCCCGGGGAGGCCCAGGGTCGGGGAGAGAAAGCCCAGGCCCATTTCGTGGTTGCCGATGGTCGGCCACAGGGAGACCGATTTCAACAGGTCGGGGTAGGTCTCGAACACTGCCTGCTGGTAATTGAAGTCGCTGCCCACGTTGTAGGCGTTGTCACCGAGCATCAGGAACAGGTCAATGGCCTTGCCGTCAGCTTCGATGAAGGCCTCCATGCCCGCCAGCACCTCGGCGGCCTCGCCCTCGTGTTCTTCGCGCTCGTCATCGCCGCCGGTGCCTGAATCGCCGATCACCCACAGGCGCGTCTTGCCACCGGCCGCCGCATCGCCCCGTGCGGGCGCCGTGGTGAACTGCTGTCCGGCGGGTGCGGTGGGCGCGCCGCCCACGGAGTAGTAGTAGGTGGTGCCCGCCTCCAGGCCATCGATACGGACTTCCTTGTGGTCGCCCTCTGTGTCCTCGGCGGCAAAGCGCATCGCCAGACCGTCGGCGCTGCTGCCGATGCAGGCGGCGGTGGCTTCCCCGCGCCACTTGATGATCACGCTGCTGCTGGTCAGCTGCTGCAGGAACAGGCGCGAGGATTCGGTTTCCGTGCCGTCACAGGGGTTGGGCGGCGGCAGCACCTCTGCCACCTGGTCACTGCCGTCGCTGCAGCCCGCGAGCAGTGCCGTCACGGCGACTGCCAGTATCGTCTTGTTGTGCTGGGTCATGTTGGGTGTCCGTTCTTATTGTTGAGAGTAAGTGCACAGGAATACGCCGCAAAAATAACAGTTGCCTGCAGGCTCGGCAACACATCGCTGCCGCGCGCGCCCGCTCAGAGCTGCGTTTCGCGACGCAGCCTGGCGAGTGCCTCCAGCTGTTGTTCGGCTGACAGCGGCGCCGGCTCGTGCTGCTCCAGTGCCGCCTCGCGGGGTATGGTCAGCGTTTCACCGCGCAGGGCACGCGTGCACCAGGCCTGGTAGTGCTTGCGAAACACCGGCCAGGTCAGGCGTTCCGGGTTGTTGGCGAGAAAGAACCAGTCGCTGTCCCGGCCGGCGAGGTAGACCGCCGGGTGACTCCAGCGCTGCGCCGAACGGGGGCTCCGGGCATCACAGGCCTCGCGATAGGCCGTGTAGGCATCGGGCAGGCCGAGGCTGGCGATACTCTCCTGGCAGCACTCCAGCATGCGATGCAGGGTGGGCAGGTACTCACTGTTCTCGATGGCGTGGCGGGCGCCGCGCAGGATTTGCTCAACCGGATAGTCCGCAAGGGATTCCAGCCACAGTTTCTTGATCTGCTTGAGCTGTTCGGCGTCGGGGTAGGCCGCGTAATACTGGTTGTGGTAGTTCAGCCGGAACAGGGCAAAAACCTGGTTGATGGCTTCGACATGGGCATCGCTGGCGGGCCGACGGCGGGCATCAGTCGGCCCAGGAGGTGTCGTTGAGGTCGTCTGCGAGGCTTCGATCCCGCGTGCGACCCGTTCGAGAAGATCCTTGCTGTCCGTCATGGCTGTGTCCTGCCTGGTCAATGCGGTGCTGTTTTGCCCAATGGAATTTCACGTGCTGCAGGAACTTGCTGTTCCAGGATGTGTGGGCCTGGTTGCTGTCGCGCCAGTAGACGATGAATTCCGGCAGCAGCCCCCGGGCGAAGTCCTCATCGATGTGGGACAGGCGCAGGATATCAAAAACATCGTCATCGGGCTGCCAGTCCTCGGTGATGCGTCGTGGCTCTGTGCTGTGGCGCATGCTGGAGGTGTATTTGGCCCACTGTATGCGGATGTGCTGGATGAATTTTGAGTTCAGTTCTTTCGGGGCATCGCCGCGTTCGCGCCAGTAGAGGATGAACTCCGGGGTGGCTTCACGAATGAAGTCGCGGTCGATGCCGCTGCGCAGCATGATCTCCAGGGCGTCCCGGCTGGGTTGCCAGTGATTGTCCAGCGGCTGGTTCTGGTCGACGCGAAATGCCTCGGCACGGTGCTGCTGTTCACGCCGCCAGCAGCTGATGACATGCTGGCGAAACTTGTTTTCCCAGGCGTGGCTGGGCTCACCGCGTTCACGCCAGTAAAAGATGAAATCCTCCAGTTGGTCCAGGGCGAACTGGCGCGGTATGTTGTGGTTCAGCGCCAGTAACTGCAGAAGATCCTCGCTGGGACCCCAGCTGGCCGGAAGCTGCGCTGCACTGCGCGGCGCAGCTGCCGCCGGCTCGTCGGAGGTTTTCACCACGCCCGCAGGTTGCCCTCCGGGTCCGGCGGGGGCCGCCGTCGGTGCATCGCTGTGCTGCTCGTTCATGGCGAACAGGAGTTCAGGATGGCTGTGCAGGGGCGGGGACTCCACCAGAATGACGCCCTTGTCGACCAGGCTGCGGCAGATGCGGTAGAGGTCGGCGGGGCCCCAGAACGGCATCTGCTGCAACAGGACGTCGCGCTCGACCCGCAGCCAGCGATAGCCGCGATGGGGCTGGGTCGGGCGGTGCGCGAACAGTGTGGCCAGCTGCTGCAGCAGAATGGCCTCCTCCAGCCCGATCGTCGCCGCCAGCCCGGGCGAAAACACCAGTGGCGGTTCGGGAATCAGGGAGGAATGGGGCATGGACTGTCCGTTAGTGTTGGGCAAGTGGTGGCGGTGTGCACTAGGATACCGACCTGACCCGGCGTCTGATAGCAGGGTGACCGATTTTTTCCGATGAGACAGGAGCAGGGCAGGGCATGGCGAAGAGCAAAACGGCGTTCGTGTGCAACGAGTGTGGCTCGGACTATGCAAAGTGGCAGGGTCAGTGCAACGATTGCGGGGCCTGGAACACCCTGTCGGAGGTTCGACTGGGCGGCCCGACCGGGGGTGGCGCAGCGTCCCGGGGCGGCAAGGCGCGCGGCGGCTTCGCCGGCAGCGTCAGTGAGGCGCGCCTGCTGGGTGACATCGACCTCGCCGAGCTGCCGCGTTTTTCCAGTGGCGCCGAGGAGTTCGACCGCGTGCTGGGTGGCGGGCTGGTGCCCGGCTCCGCCATTCTGGTGGGCGGCAACCCGGGTGCGGGGAAAAGCACACTGCTGCTGCAGACCATGTGTCACCTGGCCGCGAGCATGGATGCCCTGTACATCACGGGTGAGGAGTCCCTGCAGCAGGTGGCGATGCGGGCGCGCCGCCTGGGTCTGGCCACCGACCGTCTGCGGCTGATGGCCGAAACCAGTGTGGAGGCCATCATTGCCGCCGCCGAAACCCACCGTCCACGCGTTCTGGTGGTGGACTCGATCCAGGTCGTGCACTCGGATGACCTGAGCTCTGCGCCGGGCAGCGTTTCCCAGGTGCGCGAGTGCGCCGCCTTCCTCACGCGCTTCGCCAAACGTACCGGCACTGTGCTGTTTCTGGTGGGGCACGTCACCAAGGACGGCTCGCTGGCCGGGCCCAAGGTGCTGGAACACATGATCGACTGTTCCATCCTGCTGGAAGGCGGGCACGACTCCCGGTTCCGCACCCTGCGCGGGCAGAAAAACCGCTTCGGTGCGGTGAATGAGCTGGGGGTCTTTGCCATGACCGAGCAGGGTCTGCGGGAGGTGCGCAATCCGTCGGCCATTTTCCTGGATCGCAGCAGCGAACCGGCCTCGGGCAGCGCGGTGATGGTGGTCTGGGAGGGCACGCGACCCCTGCTGGTGGAAATCCAGGCACTGGTCGATGCCAGCGCGCTGGGCAATCCGCGCCGCGTGGCGGTGGGTCTGGAGCAGAACCGTCTCGCCATGCTGCTGGCGGTGCTGCATCGACACGGTGGGCTGCAGGTGGGCGACCAGGATGTGTTTGCCAATGTGGTTGGCGGTGTGAAGGTACTGGAAACCAGTGCCGACCTCGCGCTGTTACTGGCCATCGTTTCCAGCTTCCGCGACCGGCAGCTGCCGCGAGATATGGTGATCTTTGGGGAAGTGGGACTGTCCGGTGAGATTCGCCCGGTGCCCAGTGGTCAGGAGCGCCTCTCGGAGGCGGCGAAACACGGCTTCCGGCGGGCGATAGTGCCCAAGGCCAACGCGCCGCGCGGCGAGATTCGCGGCATGCAGGTGATCGCGGTGTCGCGGCTCGAAGAGGCCCTCGCCGCCGTCGAATGATCCCGGCGGCGGGGGCCCGATGCCTCAGTCGTCCTCGTCTTCGGCCTGTTCCTCAAGCTGGCGCAGTTCCGTGTCCAGCACGTCGGGGTTGCTCATGTGGGCGGCCAGCAGGCGCCGCAGCGGGTCTATATTCTCCCGGTCGACGTGGTCCACCTTGAACCCCAGGCGCCCGGCCTCCACATGTTGCAGGTAGGCGTACAGCTCAAGCGGTTCCGCCTCGCCGGTGTCGATCAGCAGCGTAAAGGGCTCGTTGTACTGTGCATCCCAGACATCCGGCTGATCCGTAGCGGCGCCGCCCAGGGAAATGTCGATGAGGCGCTGGTGCCAGCTGCTGCCGCCCTGCTGTACCTCCACGGGAAGGTCGATAGCGACGCGGGTGTAGGCTCGGCGTTCGTTGGGGGAGTCGGTCATGCCTGGTCTCGTGCGTATCAAGTTGGCTAAATCATAGCCCCGCTGCGGGCCTATTGCGAGGCCGGCGCAGCGGGTGGATAACAGGGGCGCCCGCTGCTACTTCAGCTTGCGGTACTTCACCCGGTGTGGCTGTGCCGCGGCGGCACCGAGGCGGGCTTTGCGGTCTTCCTCATACTCGGTGAAGTTGCCCTCGTGGAACACCACGTTGCCATCATCCTCGTAGGCCAGGATGTGCGTTGCGATGCGGTCCAGGAACCAGCGGTCGTGTGAAATGACCAGGGCGCTGCCGGGGAAGGTCAGCAGCGCTTCTTCCAATGCGCGCAGGGTCTCCACGTCCAGGTCGTTGGTCGGCTCGTCGAGCAGCAGTACGTTGGCGCCCTGCTTCAGCAGGTTGGCCAGGTGCAGCCGGTTGCGTTCGCCACCGGACAGGTCCTTGACGAACTTCTGCTGGTCCGAGCCCTTGAAGTTGAAGCGCCCGAGGTAAGAGCGGGAATTCACCTCGTAATTGCCGATGCGGATCACGTCCTGCCCGCCCGACACCTGCTCCCAGACCGTCTTGCTGCCGTCCAGGTCGTCGCGGGACTGGTCGACATAGCCCAGCTTCACCGTCTCCCCGACCTTCACTTCACCGCCGTCCGGTTGCTCCTCGCCCATGAGAATGCGGAACAGTGTGGATTTACCCATGCCGTTGGCGCCGATGATGCCGACAATGCTGCCCTTGGGTACGGTGAAACTGATGTTGTCGAACAGCAGCCGCTCGCCGTAGGTTTTTTTGAGGTTGGTCACCTCAACCACATTGTCACCGAGGCGCGGCCCCGGCGGAATGTAGATCTCATTGGTCTCGTTGCGGGCCTGGAACTCCTGTGATTGCAGCTCCTCATAACGCTGCAGGCGCGCCTTGCTCTTGGCCTGGCGACCCTTCGGGTTGCTGCGCACCCACTCCAGCTCGGCCTTGATGGCCTTCTGGTGCGAGGCCTCCTGCCGCTTCTCCTGTTCCAGGCGGGCTTCCTTGGCGGCCAGCCAATCCGAGTAGTTCCCCTCGTAGGGGATGCCGCGACCCCGGTCCAGCTCCAGAATCCAGCCGGCGGCGTTGTCGAGGAAATAGCGGTCGTGGGTAATGGCGACCACGGTCCCCGGGAAGTCGTGCAGGAATTTTTCCAGCCAGGCAACGCTCTCTGCGTCCAGGTGGTTGGTCGGCTCGTCCAGCAACAGCATGTCGGGCGCGGACAGCAGCAGGCGACAGAGTGCCACACGGCGCCGCTCACCGCCGGACAGCTTGGTCACGTCCGCATCCCAGGGCGGCAGGCGCAGCGCATCCGCCGCCACTTCCAGCTTGTGATCGAGGTTGTGGGCGTCGGTGGCCTGGATAATGTCTTCCAGCCGCGCCTGCTCCTTTGCCAGCGCGTCGAAATCCGCATCTGGCTCGGCGTAGGCCGCATACACCTTTTCCAGCCCCGCCAGCGCATCGACCGCTTCCTGCAGGCCCTCCTCGACATTGCCGCGCACATCCTTCTCGGGGTTGAGCTGCGGCTCCTGCGGCAGATACCCGATTTTGATGCCGGGCTGTGGCCGTGCTTCGCCGAGGATATCCGTGTCTATCCCGGCCATGATGCGCAGCAGCGTCGACTTGCCCGAGCCGTTCAGGCCGAGCACGCCGATTTTGGCACCCGGGAAGAAGGACAGGGAGATATCCTCGAGAATTTTCTTTTTCGGCGGCACAACCTTGCCGACGCGGTTCATGGTGTAGACGTACTGGGCCATCTGTATGCGTTGCCTGTGGTGGTAAAAATGTGGGCGGATTCTAGCAGGAATCGGGGCTGGGTTCAGTGCCGTGCTTCGTTCGTTCCGGCATCAGCAAGTTGCTGGGTGCCGGTTCTCCTTTTGGCGAATGGGGCTCCGTTCAGGTATCAGAGCTCCGTTCGAGTATCAGAGCTCCGTTCAGGTGCCGGCCGCGAACGGTGCAGGGCTGCCGGGACACGCTCAAGGCCATCCATGGCTCGCTTGACCTCGACATCCTGTCTCGGACAGTCCCGGCAGCCCTGCACCGCCCGCAGCCTCAGCAGTAAGCGATGGCCTTGAGCGCGCCTCGAATCGCCCCCACCGTCGCCCCGGCCGGTCCCGAACGAAGGCACCAACTCCGTCAATCCGCAATCGGCGCCGAACTCAAATCCTCCGGGTCCAGCTCCGAGGCGTCCGGCTCGTGCGCCTCGTGGAACTCATCCACCTCCCAGTTGGCCTTGTCACTGATCTCCGCAATGTGGAACAGCGCATCGCCCTCGTAGGCGAGGGGCAGGTTGGTGCGGCCGATGACGATCCCGTGGATGTCCGCCACCACGTCGGTTTCACTGGTCCCCATAGGATCGGCAATAAACCCGATGGTCTGCCCCTGTTGCACCTCTGCGCCCAGCGGCACCAGCACGCGCAGAATGCCGCTCTCCGGAGCGCGCAGCCAGCGCGTGTTGCGGCTGATGGTCGGCGGTCGGGGGCGCGCGCGCGAGCGGCGCAGCATGCCGATATGGCGCATCACGTTGAGCACCCCTTTCACCCCCGCGCGGATGTAGATCTCGTCAAAGCGCAGTGCCTCGCAGGACTCGTAGAGCAATACGGGGACACCGAGGTCACCCGCGGCCTGGCGCAGGGAGCCGTCGCGTATCTTGGCATCAATGGCGATGGGCGCGCCGAACGCCTCAGTCATGCCCAGCACCACGGGATCCTCCAGGTTGGCGCGGATCTGCGGGAAGTTGCTGCGGTGGCGTGCACCAGTGTGCAGGTCGATGCCGTGGGTGCAGTGCGCCACAATCTCCTGCAGAAAGGTGTGCGCAATGCGGCCGGTCAGCGAGCCGCGGGCAGAGCCCGGGAACGAGCGGTTGAGGTCGCGGCCATCAGGCAGGTAGCGCGTGTGGTTGATAAAACCGTACACGTTGACGATGGGAATCGCGATCAGGGTGCCGCGCAGCCGGTCCAGATGCGGATCCTTGAGAATACGACGGATGATTTCCACACCGTTGATTTCGTCACCGTGCACCGCGGCACAGACGAACATCACCGGCCCGGGTCGCCTGCCGCGCACGACTTGCACGCTGATGGACAGGTTATCGCGGGTGTAGGTGGGCGCGACGGGGATGTCGATGACCTTGCGCTCGCCGGGCTGAACCCGCTGGCCGCCTATGTCCAGTGCCTTGCCGTTTGCCGGCATCTGCCGTTAATCCTGTGTGCGTGCCCGCCTGCCGAGCAGGTAGGACTGGCCGGGGTCGACGAGGCAGCGGTCACGCATGGCGGTGCGGCCCAGCAGCATGCGAAAGCGCATGTTCTCCCGGTCGGTGAGTGTGATTTCGGCTTCGATGCGCTCGCCACCGAGCTCGATCAGGGTCTGGATGACGAAGCGATTTTCCCGGTGACCGCCCGAGTCGGTGACCTGGCGCTGGTCCACAACCCGCGCTTCGCAGTCCACGACCTGTTCTGTATCGCCCTGGCGCGGGTGGATGCCAAAACGCACCCACTGCTCCCCATCACGTTCAAACGGCTCAACGTAGAAGGCATGCAGGGCACTGGTGCGCGCGCCGGTGTCGATTTTGGCCTTGATGTGGGCAATACCGAGCTCCGGCAGCCCCAGCCACTCCCGCCATCCCAGGGTGACCTGCCCGTTCACGCCGGCCTGGCCAGAGAGCGGCCGCGGCCGATGCCGTAATATTCGATATCCAGCTCTTCCATTTGTGCCGGGTTATACAGGTTGCGGCCGTCAAAAATCAGTGGCGTGCTGAGCTCGCGCTTGATCAGTTCGAAATCGGGTGACCAGAAGGCCTTCCACTCGGTGCAGATTACCAGCGCATCAGCGCCTTTCAGGGCATCTTCCTTGTGCGCACACAGTACCAGTTCATCGCGTTCGCCGTAGATGTCGCGACAGGCCTGCATGGCCTGGGGGTCGAAGGCCTGTACGCGACCACCACAGGACCAGATGCCCTCGATCAGGTAGCGGCTGGGGGCTTCGCGCATGTCGTCGGTGTTGGGTTTGAACGACAGTCCCCACACTGCGATGGTCTTGCCGCTGAGGTCGGCACCGAGCCGCTCCATGACGCGCTCCGCCAGCTTGTTTTTCTGCCGCTGGTTGGTGTCGTGTACGGCAGTGAGAATGCCCGCGCGGTGTCCGTGCTGCTCTGCCAGGTGTTTGAGCGCGCGGACATCCTTGGGGAAACAGGAGCCGCCGTAGCCGCAACCGGGGTAGATGAACTGGTAACCAATGCGCGGGTCCGAACCCATGCCGCGCCGGACCAGCTCGATGTCGGCGCCCACCGCTTCCGCAATGGCGGCCATTTCATTCATGAAACTGATCTTGGTGGCGAGCATGGCATTGGCGGCCAGTTTGGTCATCTCCGCGCTGCGCGGATCCATATGCATCACTTTCTCGTGATTGCGGTTGAAGGCCTGGTACATGCGCCGCAGCTCTTCCAGCACGCGGGGGGACTCGGTGCCGATAATGATGCGGTCGGGGCTCTGGCAGTCGGCGACCGCGGAGCCCTCCTTGAGGAACTCCGGGTTGGAGGCGGCCTCGACAGCAATCGAGCGGCCCTGTTTATGCAGCGCGTCCAGGATATGTCTGTGAATCCTGTCGGTCGTGCCTACCGGCACCGTTGATTTGGTGATCACCACCTTGCGGCTGGTCATGTAGCGGGCGATGGAGTCCGCCACCTGCATCACATAAGTGAGGTCTGCGGAGCCATCGCTACCGGCAGGCGTGCCGACGCAAACGAACAGGTAGTCGCTGGCCTGCACGGCCTCTTTCGCATCCGTGGTGAATGACAGCAGTCCGCTGCCGATACCGTTGCGGATAAGCTGCGACAGGCCCGGCTCGTAGAACGGTACATCGCCCTCGCGCAAGCGGTCCACGCGACCCGCGTCGATATCCATGCAGATCACCCTGTGGCCCACATCCGCAAAAATCGCTGCCTGTACGAGGCCCACGTAGCCGCTGCCAAATATGCTGATATTCATCGATTACCGGGGGTTCCTGTATCGCCGTTCACTGATGGCTGCCCACTGTATGTCACAACAGTGACAGAAATAATACAGGAATCCCCTCCGGGTGACTCGCCACTTATATGCCGGGCCGAATTTGGGTAAAATGCTGCGCTCTTTTCACGGGCCACCGCGGCCCCGCCTGCCAGGGGACACCGATGTTTGACCAGCGCATGACCATCGAGGGGTTTGACGACGAGATCTTTGCTGCCATCAAGGAGGAAGAGCGTCGCCAGGAAGAGCATATCGAGCTCATTGCCTCGGAAAACTACACCAGCCCGCGCGTGATGCAGGCCCAGGGCACCGTGCTCACCAACAAGTACGCAGAGGGTTATCCCGGCAAGCGCTACTACGGTGGCTGCGAGTACGTCGACAAGGCCGAGCAACTGGCGATTGACCGCGCCAAGGTCCTGTTCGGGGCGGACTATGCCAATGTGCAGCCGCACTCTGGCTCCCAGGCCAACTCCGCGGTCTACCAGGCTCTGTGCCAGGCCGGCGACACGGTACTGGGCATGAGCCTCGCCGACGGCGGGCACCTGACACACGGCGCCAAGCCCAATTTCTCCGGCAAGATGTACAACGCGGTGCAGTACGGCCTCAAGGCGAGCACAGGCGAGGTGGACTATGACCAGGTTGAGGCGCTGGCGCTGGAGCACAAGCCAAAGATGATCGTGGCCGGCTTCTCCGCCTATTCCCGTGTCATGGACTGGGCGCGCTTTCGGGAAATAGCCGACAAGGTGGGCGCCTACCTGCTGGTGGACATGGCACACGTCGCTGGCCTGGTGGCCGCCGGGGTTTACCCCAACCCGGTTCCTCATGCCGATGTGGTCACCTCCACGACCCACAAAACCCTGCGCGGTCCGCGCGGCGGCATCATTCTGGCGCGCGCCAATGAAGAGCTGGAGAAGAAGTTCCAGTCCGCCGTCTTCCCCGGCGGCCAGGGCGGCCCGCTGATGCACGTGATTGCGGCCAAGGCCGTCAGTTTCAAAGAGGCCCAGAGCCCCGAGTTTGTCGCCTACCAGAAGCAGGTTGTGGCCAACGCCCGGGCGATGGCGAAGACCTTCATCGATCGAGGCATCAATATCGTTTCCGGGGGCACCGACAACCACCTGATGCTGGTGGACCTCATCGGCAAGCCCTACACGGGCAAGGATGCCGATGAGGCCCTGGGCAACGCGAACATCACGGTGAACAAGAACGCGGTACCCAACGATCCGCGGTCACCGTTCATCACCTCCGGCCTGCGCGTGGGCACGCCGGCCATCACTACCCGCGGCTTCAAGGAGGCGGAAACTGTGCAGCTGGCCGGTTGGATGTGCGATGTGCTGGAGGCGCTGGAGGAGGGTTCCGCGGATGCGGCGATTGCCGAGGTGAAGGCCAAGGTGCTGGACATCTGTGCGCGGTTTCCTGTGTATCGGTGAATTGGGTGGCTGATTCACAAGAAAGGGGGGGCTTTGGCTCCCCTTTTTTGTGGGCTGTGCTGGGCTGCGTTGGTGTTGGGACTTCGTAGCGCGGCCCGATGCGGTGCACGGGTGGGCGAACGGCCACTGTCTCGCGATCTCCCGCGTTGTCCCGCTGCTACGAAGCTCCACACGCGCCAGCCCGTCAGCCCGCCAGCTGTTACCACGCAATCCCGTAGTCATCCCCGTAGTCCGACGCGCCCCCTTGCATCACCCCATGCTCGTGATCGAACCAGATCGCCGTGGTCGGGTTGTAGGTGCGCTCCACCACCTCCACGTCGTACCCCATGCGTTCCAGCTCGGCGCGCGTAAACGGTGATACAAGCGGTGTGACCTGCAGCCGCCCAGGTTCGGACTGGTGCGCGCCGAATGAGCTCTGCATCTGGTAGCTGAGGATATTGTGCGCCTCCGCCGCCTGTTGCACGTTCATGTCGAACTCCACCATGTTGAGGAAAAACTGCAGCAGGTTCTGGTCCTGGGTGTCGCCGCCCTGCACGGAGAAGGCCATGAGAGGCTTGCCGTCACGCAGCGCCAGCGACGGTGTGAGCGTTACCCGCGGGCGCTGGCCCGGCTGCACGACATTGTAGGGGTTCAGGGCCTCGTCCAGCACGAAGCTCTGCATACGCTGGCTCAGGCCAACGCCGGTGTTGCCGGCAATGAACGCCGGAATCCAGCCGCCGGAGGGGGTCACGGAAATCACCCAGCCCTCTGCGTCCGCCGCCTGTATCGATGTGGTGCCGGCGAGGAAGGCCTCGTCCGCCGTCATGCGGCTGGCCTGCTGGAAGCTCTCGGCGCCAGCGGCGTCGGCGGCAGGCGGTATTGGCGTCCATTGCTGGCGTAGAGATTCGAAGGGGTTCTTGCCGCGCTGGAACCGGTAGGGGTCACCCGGTTTCAGGTCCGTGAGGTTGTGGTCCGCGGGCATCAGTTTGCGCCGCTCTTCGGCGTAGCGCTTGGAGAGCAGCCCCTCAACCGGTTCCTCAGGGGGCAGGTAGGGATCGCCGTAGTAGAAGTCACGGTCGGCGAAGGCCAGGTTCATGGCCTGGTAGAGCGTGTGGATGTAGCGTGTGCTGTTGTAGCCCATGGCCTTGAGGTCGAAGCCCTCGAGCAGGTTCAGGGCCTGCAGCATGGCCGGTCCCTGGGTCCAGGTGGTGAGTTTGTAGACATCGATGCCGCGGTAATTGACGCTCACGGGTTCTTCCAGAATCACCTCCCACCCGGCGAGGTCATCCGCGGTGATCAGCCCGCCGGCGGCGCGGTTGCTGCGCACGATTTCGGCCGCGATGTCACCGCGGTAAAAGCGTTCGTAGGCAGCCATGATGGCCGCCTTGCGGTCGGCGCCCGCGGCCAGTGCAGCGGCCTCCGTATCCACCAGTTTCTGCAGCGTGGCGAGCAGATCGGCCTGCCGGAATATCTCGCCGGGCGCCGGTGCCGCGCGCTGTTCCGGGCTGTCGCTGTCGTAGTGGGGCAGGAATACCCGCTGCGAGTCGGGCCACTGCTGCAGGATGTCGCGGCGGCTCTCGATGAAGCGTGCCTGGGTGGCCTCAATCGGATATCCCCGGGCCATCTCCATGGCGGGGGCCAGCACCTCGGCGAGGCTCAGCCGGCCGAACTCCGCCAGCATGACCATCAGGCCACCCGGCGTGCCCGGGGTCACCGCCGCCAGCGGCCCATATTCGGGGGGGTAGAGCATGCCCTGGTTGCGAAAGAACTCGGGCGTTGCGCCGGTGGGTGCAACACCCAGGGCGTTCAGGCCGATGACCTTGCCGGTATTCGGGTTGTAAATCAGCGCCTGGGTTTCCCCACCCCAGCCGAGCACGTCCCACAGGGTCGCGGTGACCGCCAGCATTGCACCGGCCGCGTCAATGGCATTGCCGCCCTGCTGGAACATCATGGCGCCGGCGGTAGCGCCCTGTGGTTTGCCGGTCAGCGCCACCCAGTGTTTACCGAGGAGTACGGGGCGCGCCGTCTTCTGTGCCAACACGGCGGTGGGCCAGGCCATGCAGCAGGCGAGCGTGAGCGCCAGGGCGCGGTGGAAAAGGCATTTCTGCAAGCTCTGGGGCATGAGCGTCTCCTCTGGTGGACTCCGGAGGATAGCAAAGTTGTGATGGTAGCCCCAATGGCGCTGCCGTTGCCGCGCTAGTCAGAGCCAAAATGTGTTAGTCTTCAGGCACTTGTACTGAAGGTGAGAGCCAATGCACTGCCCGTTCTGCGCTGCTGATGATACCAAGGTGATCGACTCGCGGCTGGTCGCTGGTGGCGACCAGATACGGCGCCGTCGTGAGTGCCTGAGCTGCCACGAGCGTTTTACCACCTACGAGGTAGCGGAGCTCGTCATGCCGCGGGTGATCAAGCATAACGGCAACCGCGAGCCCTTTGATGAGGCCAAGCTGCGCGTTGGCTTCCAGCGCTCACTGGAGAAGCGACCGGTGCCGGTGGAAGAGGTCGAGGCGGCGATCAACCATATCAAGCACGCCCTGCGCGCGACTGGCGAGCGCGAGGTGGGCTCCCGGGTGGTGGGCGAGCTGGTGATGGAGCATCTCAAACAGCTGGATCAGGTCGCTTACGTGCGTTTCGCCTCGGTCTACCGGAAGTTCCAGGATATCGCCGAGTTTCGCGATGCCATTGAGCTGCTGGAGTCCGAGCCGCGGCCGGAGCGCGGCAGCGCCTGAGTGGCGCTGCCGGACGTCATGCCTGACCCGGTTTTCGATACCCGGATGATGGCGCGGGCGCTGCAGCTCGCCCGTAAAGGCCGTTATTCCGCGATGCCCAACCCTCATGTGGGCTGTGTGCTGGTGCGCGATGGCCAGGTGATTGGCGAGGGTTTCACCCAGCCTGCCGGCGGCAACCACGCGGAAATTGAAGCACTGGCGATGGCCGGCAACGCGCGCGGCGCCACGGCCTACGTGACGCTGGAGCCCTGCAGCCACCAGGGCAAAACCGGGCCCTGCGCCGACGCCCTGCTGGCGGCCGGTGTGGTGCGGGTGGTGGCGGCTATGCAGGACCCGAATCCGCAGGTGGCCGGTGAGGGTCTCGCCCGCTTGCGCGCCGCGGGTGTGGCGGTGGAATGCGGCGTGTTACAGGCCGAGGCTGAAGCGGTGATTCCCGGATTTATCGCCCGTATGCGGCGTGGCCGCGGACGGGTTCGGGCCAAGCTGGCCATGTCGCTGGATGGCCGCACGGCCATGGCCTCCGGCGCAAGCCAATGGATCACCGGTGCGCCGGCCCGGCGTGACGTACAGCGCCTGCGGGCCATGAGCTGCGCCGTGGTGACGGGGGCCGGTACCGTGCTCTCCGACGATTGTGCCCTGACTGTGCGCGCGGAGGAACTGGGTTTACCGGATGCCACCGCCGCGCGCGCCAGCGCTCGTCAGCCCCTGCGCGTCGTGCTGGATTCACAGCAGCGTGCCCCGGTGACGGCGCGTGTGTTCAGTGCCGAGGCGCCCACACTCTGGTGCCACGACGCGGCCCGCGGGCCCGTCAGGCCTGCGCCCTCCGCAGGCACCGAATTGCTGGCGTTGCCCTGTCTGGCCCACGGTCTTGACCTGCAGGGGCTGTTTGCCGAACTCAACAGGCGGCAGTGCAACGAAATTCTGGTAGAATCCGGCCCCCGCCTGGCGGGTGCACTGTTGCAATTGGGCCTGTTGGACGAACTGATCGTATACATGGCACCAACCCTGATGGGGAGCGCAGCGCGACCGCTGCTGGAGTTGCCACTGGAGCACATGGCGGACAAGGTGCCCCTGCTCCTGCGCGATGTGCGGCAGGTGGGCCAGGACTGGCGATTTACCGCCGTTCCCGCGAGCTGAGCGTTGGCCCCGACGCCGGACTCGCGTCAAACGACACAGGACAGACTATGTTCACAGGAATCATCCAGGCCGTGGGCTCCATCGCCGCCCTGCAGCCCGCCGGGGGCGACCTGCGCCTGCGGGTACACACCGGCAAGCTGGATCTGGCCGATGTGCAGCTCGGCGACAGTATCGCCACGAATGGCGTCTGTCTCACAGTGACTGAATTGCCCGGTGACGGCTATTGGGCAGACGTGTCCCGCGAAACCCTGGACTTCACCACGCTTGGCGGCTTGCAGCCGGGCAGCCGGGTCAACCTGGAAAAGGCCCTTACGCCGGCCAGCCGCCTGGGTGGCCATATCGTCAGCGGCCACATCGACGGCGTTGGTGAGGTAGTCAGCGCGGTGGAAGACGGCCGTTCCTGGCGCTACGTGATGCGCGCGCCGGACGGCCTTGCAAAGTACATCGCCCACAAAGGCAGCATTTGCGTGGACGGTACCAGCCTTACCGTCAATGCCGTGCGCGGTGCGGAATTTGACCTCAACATCATTCCCCAGACCCGTGCGGAAACCGTGTTTGCCGAGTACCGCCCGGGTAGCCGGGTGAATCTGGAGGTGGACGTGATTGCGCGTTACCTGGAGCGCTTGGTGCTGGGGGATGCGGCCGCTGTACCGCAGCACGAGGCGGGTATCTCCCTCGCGACCCTGGCCGATAACGGCTACCTGCGCGGTTAGGCGCGCACTGTCCCAGAAGGATTGCAAAGGCATGCAGACAAACAGCGTAGACGAATTGATCAGTGACATCCGCCAGGGCCGCATGGTGGTGCTGATGGATGACGATGACGACAGCAACAACGAAGGCGTGGTGATGGTGGCGGCCGATCATGTCAGCGCGGCGCATATCAATTTCATGGCCCGACAGGCGCGCGGACTGGTGTGCCTGGCGCTGACCGAGGAGCGTTGCCGCCAGCTCGACCTGCCTCCCATGGTGCCCGCCGCCCACGGGGAAAAATCCAACTTCACCCTGTCCATTGAGGCCGCTGAAGGCATCGATACCGGCATCTCGGCGGCAGATCGCGCCCGCACCGTGCAGGCGGCCGTCGCCCCCCAGGCGGTGCCGTCCGATATCGTTCAGCCGGGGCATATCTTTCCCCTTACGGCGCTGCCGGGCGGTGTGCTGACGCGGGCCGGCCATACCGAGGCGGCCAGCGACTATGCGGCGCTGGCGGGCCTGCTGCCAGCGGCGGTGATCGCTGACATCCTGACGCCGGAAGGGCTGCTGGCAGATGGCCCGGCACTGGTCGAGTTTGCGCGCAGCCACGGGCTGAAAATAGGCACGATTGCCGACCTGATTCACTTCCGCATGGTCAATGAACGCACCATCGAGCGCGTACGCGAAGGAGACATCGACACCGCCTGGGGTCGTTTTCGCCTGCTGGCCTACCGCGACAACACCGCCGGCGATCTGCATCTGGCGCTGACCTGCGGCGAGATCACGGCTGAGGAGCCCACGCTGGTGCGGGTGCACGTGGCTTCGACCCTGCGCGACATGGTGGCCAGCCGCATTGACGGGCGCGCCTCCTGGCAGTTCGGTGCCTGCATGCAGCGCGTGGCCGAAGCGGGTCGCGGGGTGATTGTGCTGCTGGCCGGCGATGAGAGCAGTGAGCAACTGCTGGACAGTATCGATATGGCGCTGGGCAGGGCGCCTTCCAGCGCGCGTGCCCTGCCGGACACCTACACCAAGGTAGGGCTGGGTTCACAGATCCTGAAGGACCTGGGCGTGGGAAAAATCCACCTCATGGGCGCACCCATCAAGTACAATGCCATTTCGGGTTTTGACCTGGAAGTGCTCGAATACCTGGCACCCTAGCGCCGGGCACACACGAACAAGGAATTCGCATGACAAACATCAAGACGATTGAAGGGGATTTCACGGGGGCCAGCGGTCAGTACGCACTGGTGGTGGGCCGCTGGAACAGTTTTGTGGTCGAACACCTGCTGGAGGGTGCAATCGACGCCCTGCGTCGGCACGGCGTGAAGGATGAGCAGATGACCGTAGTGCGGGCGCCGGGTGCCTTCGAGATACCGCTGGTCTGCCAGCGCGTGGCAAAACAGGGCGGTTTCGACGCGATCGTCGCGCTGGGTGCCGTGATTCGCGGCGGCACGCCGCACTTCGACTACGTGGCCGGTGAATGCACCAAGGGCATCGCCCAGGTGAGCCTGGAGCACGGCATTCCGATCTCATTCGGCGTACTCACCGTGGACTCCATCGAGCAGGCGGTGGAGCGCTCTGGCACCAAGGCCGGTAACAAAGGCGCCGAAGCGGCGCTGTCAGCGCTGGAAATGGTCAGCCTGCTGGGCCGGATCGGGAGCTGACCGCTACCGTGAGCAAACAAGCCCGCAATACCCTGGCGGCCGAGCGCCACAAGGCGCGGCACTACGCCATGCAGGCGCTGTACCAGTGGCACATGGCGGAGGCGCCGATCAACCAGATCGAAGCCGAGTTCCGCACGGATTACGACTTCAATCATGTCGACATCGAGTACTTTCAGGCGTTGCTGCACGGGGTGCCGGGCTGCGTGGACGAACTCGAGGCGGTGCTGGCGCCCCTGCTGGACCGCAAACTCGACGAGCTGGACCCGATTGAGCGCAGCCTGTTGCGCATGGGTGTCTTCGAGCTGCAGCAGCGCATTGATGTGCCGTGGAAAGTGGTCATCAACGAAGCTGTCTCCCTGGCCAAGAAATTCGGTGCCACGGACAGCCACAAGTACATCAACGGTGTACTGGACAAGGCGGCTCGCCAGCTGCGCAAGGCCGAAACCGACGCCAGCGCCTGATGCCGGCTGACGAATTCTCCCTGATAGCCCGCTATTTCTCCTCTCTGGGTGCCGGCCCGGCCGTGGTGCTGGGGGTGGGCGACGACTGTGCCCTGCTGCAGCTTGCTCCCGGCGAGCGCCTCGCCACCTCCGTCGATACCGCACTGGAGGGGGTGCATTTCCCCGCTGACAGTCTGCCCGAGGACGTGGCCTACCGTGCGGTGGCTGCGGCTGCCTCAGACCTCGCCGCGATGGGTGCGCGCCCCCTGGGCATGACCCTGGCGTTGACATTGCCCGCCGCCGACGAGCTGTGGCTACACAGTTTCAGCCAGGGGCTGGCCGCCGCGGCCAGCGAGTTATCACTGCCGCTGGTAGGAGGCGATACCACGCGCGGGCCGCTGACCATTACCGTACAGGTGCTGGGTGCCCTGCCGCCTGGCCGGGCGCTCACGCGCGACGCAGCGCGGCCGGGGGACAGCCTGTATGTGTCGGGTACGCTGGGGGATGCTGCAGCGGGCCTGGCGGTGCTGCAGGGTCGCTACCGGCCGGAGCTTGAGGTCGCTGAATACCTCGAGGGCCGTTTTTTCCGGCCGACAGCGCGGCTGCAACTGGGCGCATCGCTGCTGCATGACGCCACGGCGGCGATCGACCTGTCCGATGGCCTGCTCGCGGATGCCGGCCACATCGCCGCGGCCAGCGGCGTGCAGCTGCGCATCGATGCCCAGGCGCTGCCACTGTCTGCTGCGTTGCAGGCCCATCCGGACCGCGCGCAGGCGTTGGCCTGGGCGTTGGCCGGCGGCGATGACTACGAACTGTGTTTTTGCCTGCCTGCCGGTGCATCGCCACCCGCCGGCTGCACCCGCATCGGCGAGGTTGCGGCGGGCGCCGGCGTCGTCTGCCCCGGTTTCGAGCACCTCGCGACGGGCTACCGGCATTTCTGATCCGCGATGGCAGCGCCGGGTTGCGTGCGCCCGCCAGGGGAAATGACCGGTTGTTCCAGCGCCAAAGCGCAGTAAACTGGCACGACGTCAGGAAGGATAGATGCCCCATGGCCAAGCCCGCTGCCACCCCGCCGCCCGCGCTGCTGCGCAACCCCGTGCAGTTGCTCGCCTTCGGTTTCGGCAGCGGTCTGTCGCCAGTGGCCCCCGGTACGGCGGGTACGCTGGCCGCAGTGCCGCTGTTTCTGCTGGTGGACGCCGTGCTGGCGCGCACTGCCTTGCCCCTGCTCTGGTATACCCTGTTTGTGGTAGGCACCGCCCTGGCAGGGGTCTGGATTTGCGAGCGTGCGAGCCGGCAACTGCGTGTGCACGATCACCCGGGTATCGTCTGGGATGAGTTTGTGGGTTACTGGATCACCCTATGGGCGGTGCCAGCCGGCTGGATGTGGGTGATCATCGGGTTTGTGGTCTTTCGGGTGTATGACATCGCCAAACCCTGGCCGATAGGTGCACTGGATCGCAGGGTCGGCGGCGGTTTCGGCATCATGGTCGATGACATGGTGGCAGGTGTAATGGCCTGCATCACCCTGCACATCGCGCTCTGGCTGATGGCGGCAGGGTAGCGTGATGCAACGGGCCCAGCGACAGCACAGTGAGATGTTCACGTCCCGCATCGCCCCTTGCCGCGGATGGCTGCCGGCCCTATTGCTGCTGTGGTGGTTGGGCAGTGGCGGTGCGTTTGCCGCCTCGGTTACGGTGGAGGCCCTGCTCCCGAACACTGCGGTGCTGATGATCAACGGCCAGCGCAAGACCCTGCGCGCCGGCGACAGCGTCGACGGGGTGAAGCTCCTCAGCGCCGACGCCAGCGGGGCGGTGCTGGAGATCAACGGCACTCGCCAGCGCGTGGGTCTTAACCGCAATATCACCACCAACTACGTGGCGCCCGAGCGGCGTGAACTGCAGATCCCCCGCAACGATCGCATGCAGTACATCACCAGCGCTCTGATCAACGGCCGCAACGTGCAGGTGATGGTGGATACCGGTGCCAATGTGGTGGCGCTCAACACCCGCCAGGCCGAAGCGCTGGGCCTTGATTATGCAGCGGGGATACCCTCCACGCTGGAAACCGCCAGCGGCGTCGTCGATGCCTGGCTGCTGAACCTGGACCGGGTGGAAGTGGGGGGGATTCCGGTTGAAGGCGTCCGCGCCACCGTAGTGCTGGGCGAGTACCCGACCACCATCCTGCTCGGCATGAGCTACCTGCAGCATGTGGAATTGCGTGAGCGTAACGGCGTGCTGTCCATCTCCCGTGAATGGTAGTGGCCTGCCCCACACCCGGGACGATTAAGTGCTAAACTACGCCCCTTTTTTTCGCCACCGGATTCCCCCGTGCCAGTACGCTACGTAGAGACCTCCCGCCTGCCCACTGCCTGGGGCGTGTTTGATATCCACGGCTTTGAGGATCCGGATTCCAACAAGGAGCATATCGTGCTCACCATGGGCGATGTCAGCGACGGTGAGCCGGTGTTGGCACGTATCCATTCTGAATGCCTTACCGGTGATGCCCTGTTCAGCCTGCGCTGTGACTGCGGTAACCAGCTGGAAGCGGCGATGAAGGCAGTGTCAGAGGCCGGCCGTGGCGCCATTTTCTACCTCCGCCAGGAGGGCCGCGGTATCGGTCTGCTCAACAAGATCAAGGCCTATAAGTTACAGGACGCCGGCGCCGATACCGTGGAGGCCAATGAACAGCTCGGTTTCGGCGCCGACATGCGCGACTACTCCATCCTCGGCCCGATGTTGAGGCACCTGAAGATCACCCGGGTGCGGCTGATGACCAATAACCCGCGGAAAGTTGCCGCGATGGAGGAAAACGGGGTGAGCGTGGTAGAACGCGTGCCGCTGCACTGCGCGAGTAACCCGCACAACGAAAAATACCTCAAAACCAAAGGTGCGAAGCTCGGTCACCTGTTTACCGGGCGCGCACAATAGGGCGTGGCGCCAGGGGCCATTGAAGCCTGGTCGCTCGGGGCGTTCAGGCCTGGCGTTGCACAATAAATCGGGCGAGTTCGCGCAGAGGGTCGGCCTCGCGGCCAAACCCGCCCAGCGCTTCCAGACCCTCGGCGAGCAGCGCATCGGCAGCGGCGCGTGCGCCCGCCAGCCCGAGCAGGCTGACATAGGTGGTTTTGCCCGCGAGGGCGTCCTTGCCCCCGGTTTTACCGAGAGTGGCAGCGTTGCCCTCCACATCGAGTATGTCGTCCACCACCTGGAAGGCCAGGCCGAGATGCTGGCCGAACGTTTCCAGCGCTGAACGCTCGTCGTTTGAAGCGCCGGCCGCGATGGCACCCAGGCTCAATGCGGCGCGGATCAGGGCGCCGGTTTTCAGGGCGTGCAGACCCTGCAGTTCCGGCAGGGTCAGGGTGCTGCCGGTGGCAGCGATATCGACAAACTGGCCGCCGACCATACCGCCCAGGCCGCTGGCCCGGGCGAGCACCCTGACCATGGCAACCCGGCCTTCGGCCGAGACACCTTGCGCGTCTGCCAGCAGTTCGAAGGCCAGCGCCTGCAGTCCATCGCCCACCAGGATGGCCGTGGCCTCATCGAAGGCCTTGTGCAGGGTGGGGCGTCCTCGACGCAGCGCATCGTCGTCCATGGCCGGCAGGTCGTCATGGATCAGAGAGTAGGTGTGCATCAATTCCATGGCAGAGGCCGCATTGTCCAGCGCCGCGTCTGCGTCCGCTGCGGGGGCGATGGCCTGCGCCGCGGCATACACGAGGCAGGGCCGGATGCGCTTGCCGCCAGCCTCCAATGCATAGCGTACCGCCGCCTCAAGGCCGCCGAGCGCGGCTGCGGCACGCGCGTCCTGGGCGGCTATGCCACCCACGGCCCGCAACCGCGCCTCACAGCGCGCGCGGCTATGGCTCATGAAGGTGCTCAACGCCGGGCTCACTCTGCTGTGCCTTCCTCGTCTTCGCTGTGGAACGGTGCAGCAACGGGCTTGCCCTCTTTTTCAAGCAGCAGCTGCACTTTCTGTTCGGCTTCCTGCAGGGACTGCTGTGCCTGGCGAATGAGTTGAACGCCCTGCTCAAAGTCTTTCAACGACTGCTCCAGAGAGGTGTCGCTGTCTTCGAGGCGCGCGGTAAGCGCTTCCAACTGGCTCAGGGTTTCGGCGAAGGTGGTTGGCTGCTTCTTGGTCATGGGGTCCGACTGTGTGGGTTGGGGTGGGGTATGATAACAGTCGTCGAGGTCTGGGTGGATGGTAGTGGAGTGCCTGGTCAGGTACGCACGGAGACGTCGTGCTCAAGAAACCATTTATATGTTTCGCTCACTCCTTTCTCTAGATCAATCGTTGCGCGCCACCCCAGGGCTGTTAACGTGGATACATCCAGCAGCTTGCGTGGAGTGCCGTCCGGTTTGCTGGCATCAAACTCCAGCCGCCCCTTGAAGCCCGTGACCCTGGCAATGGTCTCGGCCAGCTCGCGAATTGAGCAGTCGGTCCCCGTCCCCACGTTGATGTGGCTGCGCCTGGATTGTGTATGCCGCTGGTAGCGCTCGAGAGGAAGCTCCATGATGTGCAGGCAGGCACTGGCCATATCGTCGACGTGGAGGAACTCGCGCCTGGGCGTGCCGGTTCCCCAGACGCTAACGCTCTCCGCTTCTGCCTGTGCCGCTTCATGAAACCGGCGCATGAGGCCGGGAATGACATGACTGTTTTCCGGGTGAAAGTTGTCGCCAGGCCCGTACAGATTTGTCGGCATGACTGACCGGTAATCCCGTCCGTACTGGCGGTTGAAGCTTTCACAGAGCTTGATGCCTGCGATTTTGGCTGTGGCGTAGGGCTCGTTGGTGGGTTCAAGTTCGCCGGTGAGTAATGCATCCTCACGGATGGGTTGCGCAGCGTGCTTTGGGTAGATGCAGGAAGAACCCAGAAACAGCAGTTTTTGCACGTTCGTACGGTGGGCTGCCTGTATAATATGCGTTTGGATGAGCAGATTGTCACCCAGAAATTCGGCAGGGAAGCTGTTGTTCGCATGTATGCCTCCGACCCGGGCTGCTGCCAGATACACCTGATCGATAGCGTGCCCAGAGAAAAAAGCCTCTACCTCGGTCTGTCGCGACAGATCCAACTCGTCGCGGGATGCCGTGATCAGATTCACATCCTTGCGTCTCTCAAGCAGTCGGCAAATGGCAGAGCCAACCATTCCCTTGTGGCCAGCAACGTATATGGTCTTATGAGGCATCAATTTTCTACCGTGACTGACACATCGTGACCATGTTGCCTGAGGAATGCGTTTCGTTGTGCCACCTTGAGGTCTTCCTCGACCATCTCTGCACACATTTGCCGCGCTGTAATTTCAGGCTCCCAGCCCAGTTCCCGCCGTGCACGCGTCGCATCCCCCTTCAGGCTGTCGACCTCTGCGGGTCGGAAGTAGCGCGGATCGACACGGACTACCACATCACCCACCCGTACCGCAGGCGCCTTGTTCCCGAGGACCTCTGCCACGATACCCCGCTCATCGAGGCCTTTGCCGTGGAATTCGAGTTTGATGCCCAGTTCTTGTGCGCTCCAGCGCACGAAGTCACGTACTGAATGTTGCTTGCCAGTGGCGATAACAAAGTCTTTCGCCTCACTTTGCTGAAGCATCAGCCATTGCATGCGCACATAATCCTTCGCATGACCCCAGTCACGCAGGGAATTCATGTTGCCCATGTACAGGCAGCTTTCGAGCCCTTGGGCGATGTTGGCGAGGCCGCGGGTGACTTTGCGGGTCACGAAGGTTTCACCGCGGCGGGGTGATTCGTGGTTGAACAGTATGCCGTTACAGGCGTACATGCCGTAGGCCTCACGGTAGTTCACCGTGATCCAGTAGGCGTAGAGCTTGGCCACTGCATAGGGTGAGCGCGGATGAAAAGGAGTTGACTCGCGTTGCGGTGTTTCCTGGACAAGCCCATACAGTTCCGAGGTTGACGCCTGGTAAAAGCGCGTTTTGTGCTCCAGCCCGAGCAACCGAATGGCCTCCAGAATGCGTAAAGTGCCCATCGCATCAACATCGGCGGTATACTCGGGTGATTCGAAGCTGACCGCTACATGGCTCTGGGCGCCAAGGTTGTAGACCTCGTCTGGCTGCACGTGCTGGATGATGCGGGTGAGGCTGGACGAGTCAGCCAGATCGCCGTAATGAAGGATGAAACGCTGGTTATCTACGTGGGGGTCCTGGTAGATGTGATCCACGCGCTGGGTGTTGAACGATGATGCACGACGTTTGATTCCATGTACTTCATAGCCCTTGTCCAGAAGTAACTCGGCGAGATAGGAGCCGTCTTGACCGGTGACGCCTGTGATGAGTGCTGTTTTGGGCAAGCTAGAGGCCTTTTGGATTCCGGATGTTTTCGGTGGAAAGTCTAGCATTGCTTGAGCAGTATTGTTGTGCTCTCTTCAACGGCTCAGATGTCCCGATTCCCTTGCGTCGATCAGGTGGCTGTATAAAGCTGAATGTGCAGTAGATGGTATCAAGTGAAAATCAGAGTCAAGGCCCGTAGCTGGGCGCGAAATTGCAAGTCCATTTATCGAGGCTGGAGGGCTCCGCTGGTGCGGTGCCGGTTAGCGAATTGAGCATAGTTCCCGACATTATCCGGCGCCGCGTTGCCCATCGGCCCAATCTGCTGAAGGTCATCGACAACATCGGCTGGCTCTTTTTTGACAAAGTGCTGCGTATGGGCGTGGGGCTTTTGGTAGGGGTATGGATCGCCCGCTACCTGGGCCCCGAGCAGTTTGGTCTGCTCAGTTTCGCCACCGCGTTTGTGGGGTTGTTCGGGGCTGTTGCAGGCCTCGGGCTGCAGGGCATTGTGGTCCGGGACATCGTGCGGGAACCGGCCGGCAAGGGGGTGACAATCGGCACCGCCGCTGCGTTGCAATTCGCGGGTGGGCTGCTGGCCTACGGGCTCATTCTGCTGGTTATCTTCTGGCTGCGCCCCGAGGACAGGCTGGCGCTAGTACTGGTTGCGATACTCGGCTCCATGATGCTCTTCAAGGTGAGTGACGTCGCCGCCTACTGGTTCGAGTCGCAGGTGCTGTCCAAGTACACCGTGATGGTGCAGAACGCTGCCTTTCTCGCCTTTGCCGTGGTCAAGATAGTGCTCATTCTGCTGAATGCTCCCCTGGTGCTCTTCGCGTGGGCCGTGATGGGCGAAGCGCTTGTGGGCGCGGTGCTGATGCTTTGGGTTTTCCGGTTCTATGGATTTTCTCTTGCCGAACTCAGAGCCTCTGCCAGCAGGGCAAAGGCGATGCTGACAGCCTGTTGGCCCCTGCTGCTGTCGGGCGTGGCGATCACCGTTTATATGAAAGTAGACCAGATCATGCTCGGGCAAATGATTGGTGATACAGAGGTAGGGTTATACAGCGCTGCGACCCGCGTGAGTGAGGTTTGGTATTTTGTCCCCATGGCTGTTATGGCGTCGGTGCTGCCAGCCATCCTGGAATCCCGGATGGCCGATGAGGCGCAGTACTACCGGCGATTGCAGACTCTGTTCGACGTCATGGTCTGGCTCTCGGTGTGTGTCGCCGTGCCCATGACATTCCTGTCTACCCCTGTAGTGACCCTGCTGTTTGGCGGCGACTATGCGGCTGCCGGCGAAGTGCTGGCGGTTCACATCTGGGCGGCGATATTTGTATTCTTGGGGGTTGCCAGCAGTAACTGGTATCTTGCTGAGAACCGGCAGATGTTGAGCATGCAGAGGGCGGTTCTGGGGATGCTGGTGAATGTCGCTTTGAACCTGCTACTCATTCCGTCCTATGGCGCGTTGGGTGCGGCTTGGGCTACGGTGCTGTCCTATGCAACAGCTGCGTTCTTTGCCGACTTGCTGCAGGGAGAAACGCGCAGAATTTTCGCGATGAAAGTGGCGTCGTTCAATATAGTGGCTGTGACGACCAGAATGGCCCGGTCTCGTTGGTGATGGCTAATGCGTGAGTTTATACGGGAATACGTGCCCGATTTTATCAAGAGCCTTGTCAGGCGGGTGCTCTATAACATCCGCTGGGATCAGTGGCAGCAATGCTCCTGGGCGCAGGAGGGCGAAGACCTCATACTGAAACGGATTTTCTCGGATAAGAAAGATGGCTTCTATGTTGATGTCGGGGCACACCATCCACAGCGATACTCGAATACCTGCCTGTTCTACAAGGCAGGCTGGCGTGGCATCAACATTGATGCGATGCCCAATAGCATGCGTGCTTTCCGCAAGCACCGTAAGCGCGACATCAACCTTGAAATGGGCGTGGGTGCCGTGGCGACGGAGTTGGACTACTACATGTTCAATGAGCCTGCGCTGAACGGTTTTTCCGCGGCACTTTCAGAAGAGCGGGCGCAGGCCGACAACCGATTCAGAATCATCTCGACCGAAAAGATTCAGGTGTTACCTTTGGCGGAGATACTGGAGGCGCATTTGCCTGCTGGCCAGGACATAGATTTCCTGACCGTGGATGTTGAGGGCCTGGATCTGGATGTGTTGAAGTCCAATGACTGGAGCCGGTACCGGCCGGAGTATGTGCTTGTTGAAGTGCTGAAGAGCAGTCTTCATGAGGTTGAAGGCAGCGATGTCGGTCGTTTCATGCGGGATAGGGGGTATGAGGTGTATGCGAAGTGTATGAATACGGTGTTTTTCAGGCGCCTGGTGTACTAGTTAAAACAAGTGAATTATTGATGCGACAGTTATTATGCGGTCGGCAACTGTCGCTGCATAGCTGTTCAGAGACCGCTGAGAATGCATAAGGTGAGAGGCCAATGATTCAGCCCCCGATTGCTTACATCATATTCAACCGGCCACAACATACCGAAAAGACTTTCGCTGTCATTCGCGAACAGCGTCCAAGGAAGCTGTTCATTATCGCCGATGGTCCACGGGCCGACCATCCCACTGATGCAGAGCGCTGTCGTGCAGTACGCGAAATAGTCGAAAATGTGGACTGGCCATGTGACGTGTACCGCAACTACGCGGATGCCAATCTTGGCTTAAAGCATCGTGTCAGCAGCGGCCTTGATTGGGTGTTTGAGAACGTAGAGCGCGCAATAATCCTGGAGGACGATTGTGTAGCGCACCCAGATTTTTTTACGTTTTGTGAGGAACTCCTCGATCGGTACTCCGAGGATGAGCGCGTCTCTGTAATTACTGGCAACAACTTTCAACACGGTCACAGGCGCGGCGAGGCTTCGTACTATTTCTCGAAGTATAATCATTGCTGGGGTTGGGCGACATGGAGACGTGCCTGGCAATTCTATGAAGGAGATATGCCTTTTTGGCCGGAGTGGAAGAAGACCCTCGATTGGCGTCAAAAGATAGCTGACCCTCAGGAGAGAAAGTATTGGAGTACCATTTTTGATAAGGTGAAAGCAGATGAAATAGACACATGGGATTACCCTTGGACCGCCTGCGTCTGGCGCAAGGGGGGGTTGACTGCAACTCCGAATGTAAATCTTGTGAGTAATATTGGCTTCGGTGAAGATGCAACACACACTACTTCACCGCAAAGTCAACACTCTGAAATGCAGATTTTCCCTTTGGGTGAATTAACTCATCCCGGAGACGTACAGCGGAATAATGCCGCAGACACATTCGTTTTTCAGAAAAACTTTCATGGTGCTGACACAGGCTTTCTGCAGGTCTTTTTGGCATTTCCAAAGCGTGTTGCGAAATATATTTTTCACAGATTGTCGATTCATTTATCGAGCAATGTCCGCTCATGATGATATTTTGAACATCTATGTCGTGTCACTCTTCGAAACTGGTAGATTAGTCCTTTTTCCGTTTACTTTAAAATCTACTCGTTAGAATTGGGCGTTTTGCTCTTGTTAGTATATTGAATGAATTGGTCAGAAGTGTAAGCGCTGGCATCTTGTCTTAGAAATACCAAGTCAAATTGCCATAGCGCTTTGTCTTCTGGCCTGAACATTGGGTCAGCGAGTCCGAAAACACGGAAGCCGGTGTTCTCCAGATAATTGCACATCTCAGCAAACCTTACAGCAGTTCTCGAAATGTTGAAGTTGTAGACTTCCATAACGATAGCTTCAGTGTTCTCTAAGGTTTTAGTTGCGCCCTTTAAGATCGGAATCTCAAATCCATGAGTGTCAAATTTGAGCATGAACGGACCTTTTGTCCCTCTTTCATTCACGATGCCGTCTAGGGTCTTGCACGGGACAATTCTTCCGCCAGAGTCATTCACAATGCTGCTATCGAGATCCTCGGCTACACTCAATGAGACGGCCGTATTGTGGGCCTCACCAGCCACACAGAGTTCATAATCAAAATTGGGGATACGCTTTCTCAGTCGTTGTAAATCGACCTCTCTTTCGCGCAGGGGTTCAATCGCCAGAAATGCCTTTCCCGGTAGAGCCTTGCTCGCTGCGATGGTCCAGGTTCCCCTGGCTGCGCCGACGTCAATGACAGTCTTAACAGTGCGGACATACGGTGCGACCCGGGAGAGTGCATCATGCATCGATGTTCCGGCTGACTTGACGTGAACAAGCCTAAGCCCGATTCTTGAAAGAAGAGCATTAGTGAGCCGGGCTGCGAGCATCTATGTAGCTTTCCTAGTAGTATCGAGGTCTTAATTTACCACAAAGTTGAAGTATGCATTTTTATTGCGTTACGGCATGTCTTAATAGTCGCAAGTACATCAGACAAACGATGCTTTCAGTGCTGGAGCAGTCTTCACTGAAAACGGGTGCAGATTCATTGACCTACGTTGTCCGCGATGGGGGCTCCGATGATGGGACGCTGGAAATTGTTCACGATCTACTTGACCGTTATCGATCTCATGAGCATGTGAAGATCATCTGCGTATCCGAAGTGGACAGTGGGATGTACGAGGCTTTAGCGAATGGATTCCGCGAGTCGCCTCCCGGAGATATCAATTGCTACCTAAATGCCGGCGATCTACTCTCGCCTTATGCATTTGAAATTGTTTCAGGAGTGTTTTCCGATGATCGCGTCGAGTTTTTAACCGGTGTGAAGGTCGTATACAACGAACGTGGGCACATGATTCGATATTCCCTTCCATTTGCATACAATCCGCGTCTTTTTAAAACCGGATTCTATGGATCCTTGCTCGGTCATCTACAGCAGGAATCGACCTTTTGGAATGCCAGATTACATTCGCTTGTAGATCTTTCTATGCTCGCGAAGTTCAAGTTGGCTGGAGATTTCTATCTCTGGTCTGTCTTTTTGCAACACGCAAACATTCATATTGTAGAGGCTTGGCTTGGTGGATTTCGATTGCATGCCGGTCAACTAAGTGCCCGTTATGCGGAGGAATATGACAGGGAGCTTAGAATGATTGCGTCGCCTAGAATTCCCACAGATTATTTTATAGCTGGCTTCTATTGGATGGCGGAATACTTTCCAGATCAGATAAAGCGAGTTTTCAATAGAAGGATTATTAGATACAACTGTGGTTTGGGGCGCTACGAGATCAGGTATTGATTGGCATCGCCGAATTTCATTGGGCTTCTAGGGTTTTTGCGGGTTTCTGGTTTGCCTCGCGTTTCGATTTTGCAACTTGAAATTGGTGATCTCTCTGTACTCCTGGGGATGGGAGAAAAACTAGAACCAACCGGGTAATCCGTATAGCCAGCAGACTCAAAAGAGTCCCCGCAACACATCCTCGAACTGCTTGATTTTGCGGAACGTACAAAATGTAATCCCCCTTCACGACTAATCTATAGCCATGTGCCTTTCCGATGTCTTCAAGTGCACGTTGACTGTAGAAAAAAATGTGCTGACCTGAGCTGGGTGATAAATACCACCAGTCTTCTTTCTGCTTTTTATATATACAGGTGCTTAGTAAAATTGCTTTCGGTCTTTTTCTGAAAAGTTGATGAAAATCTGACCGGGGATTCTCGAAATGCTCTATGACTTCAAATGCGACTACGAGGTCGGGGACTTCAAAGTCCGGCTCAGTGAACCCCTGTGCGTACGTTGGGGTTGCATACTTGTCCCCTAAGAAGCAATTAATTCCAGTGTCTCTAAGCAGTCGGCAAAGAAGCCCATCACCCCCGCCGAAATCAAATACATTCTTCAGATTCAGTAGTCTTGAAATCGCAAAGACTGCAGCACTGTTTTGAATGCTTCTCTGCGCTGCCCCTGTGTCTTCTCTGGATAGATTCGTACTATTGTAGGCAGTATCCAACCAATAAGGCGCCTCTGTTTGAAGAGAGCCACAGCCAAGACATTCGTAGTAATGTACCTCGTGCTCACTGAGCACCGTAAGCTGAAATATGTCTGATGTAGGCGATCCACACAGCCTGCATTCTGGTGACCTTTCCTTATTCATTACATCTCCATTTGGATGACGCCTCACTAGCAAGTGCGAAAAGCAGGCGATTGTGTTGGTGAAGCTGGTCGGTGTAAATTATGCGTAAGCCACCTATCCGTCTACGCCGACAAGATGTTCCGCCATCAGTCAAAAATATATATCACCTACGTGACGCACAATTGTAGACATCCAAGGTCTCGGCGCAGCATTTTTCCCAAGAGAAGGCCTTAAGTCTTTTTGTACCTCGTTCAATGAGTTCATTTCGTCGTCTGTCATCGGTAGTCACAGCCTCAATTGCATCTGCGATGGAGTCTGTATCTGATGGTGAAAAGTACTGTGCGGCATCGGTAATAATTTCAGGCATTGAGCTTGTGTTGCTGGATATGACTGGGCAGCCGTTCGCCAGAGCTTCTAACGGGGGTAGCCCAAAACCCTCATAGAGCGAAGGAAAGACTAGTGCATAGGCAGACCGATATAGCTCCTGGAGTCTCCGATCGTTACCACCTACATGGCGGACGCAATTGCTGCGAAGGCCAAGGCGTCTAATGAGAGCCGCCTCGGTCTTGCTGAAGGATCCACCACCAAAAGCTATAAGGTCGAACTCCGCCGGGATATGTCGCCGACTGGCAAAGGCTCTTAGTAGCGTGTCGAAGTTCTTGTAGCCTCCACGATTTCCTACGAATAGAAGGTAGGGGCGTCTGCCAACTCTTGGTTGTTGCTCCATGAGCTTTGTCATATTTGGATCAAAACCAAGGTGCACGACAGTAATTTTATCTTCGGGGACAGAGAATATTTCACACAAGTCCGATTTAGTGTTCTGAGATACGCAGATTACGTGGTCTGCACGTGATACAGCGAGAAACTTATTTGCTGATGTGTAGTCATTCTTCCTAAATAGTGATTTGAACCTCTCATGAATCATGTCATGAACAGTAACGATACGTGCCTTAGGGCGGCCTACAAGCGGATTAGCTGTGTAGTAGGTTTCATGTATTATATCGGGTTTAAGTTTTTTGCATTGGCGATTTGCCAAGAAGGAGTTTGTCAAGAAGAGTAGGCGCGAGATTTTGCTTTGATGATTTTTTAATTCCTTTCCAAATACTGAAGTATGGCGAGCTTCTCGGAGATATCGATTTTGATGATAGGGAGCTAAAATGTTAGTGGTGACTCCTAGTTCAGGGAGGCCCTCAGCCAAACGCGCAAAGTACCGCGATATACCGCCGTATCGCTGCATTGTAAAAATATGATGATCAAAGGCGATAGTCATTTGCTCCTCGGATGAAAAAAATTCGCGTGACTGCATAGAAATTCTATTGTTTTCCACGGCATTGATCATCGGGAGAGATACGCCGGTGCATCACCGCATTCACCTTAGTTTTTTTGAGGAATTGGAAGTCATGCCTGTTCACTGTCATCCCTGCAGTACTTGCGTTTTTTTCGAGTCAAGGCAACGGTGTATTTGTGGATGGCTGTCACTACGGGTGCCAGCAGTGCCAAAACCTGCAGCGCTCTACCGTGGTTTATGCGGAACAACAGTGCTCTATCCTGGTCAAAAGGTAAGTCCTCTTCGGTGGAACTTAGTCCGTTCTGGTCTTGAAATATGGCAATATCGTAGTCAAGATATTCCATCGTTTCATCGCGAATAAATTTTATATTGGAAGCCCAGTCCGATTTCGTTCTGTATCTGAGTGAGTATGGTGCAGCCTGTAGTAAGTGTGTAGGGAAGAACATTGATTGATGGCAAATATTGCGAAACACCAGTTTGAGCGCAGTGAATGGGCCGTCGTATCTTTTCCCAGTGCTTGCGAATCTCACGTTTCCGTAGTAAATACGGTCGCGGTTCGTGAGTTGCGCTAGCGCTCTTCCAAAATCGGGCAAAAGCCTGTCATCTGCCCCCATGAAATACACCCATTCGGTAGTTGAAGTTTTAACCGCTGTGTTCATCGCGTCATAGACTCCAAGATCTTCCGCGCTGTGGAAAGTAAGGTATGGAAGATTTAGGGTTTTTAGATAATTTTTAGTTCCATCATTTGAGTTTCCGTCTTGTACGTGGACTACGACACTGCTACCCAGGTTGTCTTTTAATACACTTCCTATATTTTCCACACAGTGTGGAAGGTCCTTTAAGCAGTTGTAGCTAGGAATAATTATAGTTAGTATGGGTTTCAAGCAGGCCGCCTTATTTCAAGAAATCCAAGTATTTCTCCGCACCGCCGTCCACAGGGTTAGCTGCTCAGGTATAAATATTTTTGTAGTCACCACTGCTATTTATTTCTTAGCAATCGGCTTATTTTTAACGTATCACCGGTATTCCATATTGGCATAGCAGCCAGAGTTTTCTCGGCACCAAGGTGAATGGTCTTCTATATTCCTTAACAGAGCAGTCACGCGCTCCCTGAGCCTTCTCTCGTTCTGCGACTATTCGCTTGCTTTGCAGCAGAGTTGAGCTCAATGCGGCCCAGTATACTTTGTTCAGCACGCGTAGGTTGCGCGAGGCGACCGCCAAAATAAGGCCCTCCAGAGTTAGCATTGAAAAGTGAAGCATAGCGAGTAAGGGCATGAATAACGTTGGCGTTAGGATGAGTAGAGTGAATGTCTTGTTTCTTTCGCTCAGTGCGCGTCTGTTGTAGGTTGTGCATAGCCTGCCCATTTCAGGCTTGTTACCACCAATTCGATGTCCTTGTCTGTGTCGGTATCCGCTTTCCTTAGTCGTGCGAACAAATTCGCCTCTCAGTCGTGCTAGACAGCAAATATATAGGTCCTCTCCTACTGCCTCGAACCACTCAGGAAAGCCCCCCAGATCTTGCCAGGTTTCACGTCGTATCCATAGGCAAGCGCCAATTACCATTGCAACCTCAGTCCGCTCCGGGTCAAGGTTTGGTACCGGGTTGTAGAACGGATCCAGCAAGCATCCCCGGTCTACGAGCTCGCCACTCTCCCAGTCGTATTGAGGCAGTGTCAGTATGCCTGTTTCCTCGTTGTTTTCGGCGTAGTCTGCGAGAGTCTTAAGTGCATCAGGGAATAGTGTCGCGTCATTGTTCAGTAAAAGAACGTACTTCCCGCGTGCGTGCTCCACCATACGATTGTTGGCGACACAAAACCCTACGTTTTCCCTGCTCTCCAAGACTTCGATCTGCGGGTATTGGCTTAGCATGAAGGTGACCGAATCATCGGGGGAAGCATCGTCATGAACAATGATTTCAAAGGAGAAATCGCAGTTCTGCGCTAATACGGACTCGATACATTCGGCTATTAACTCATGGCCCCGAAAGTGTGCGATACATATCGAACAAAGAGGGGCGAGGGGCCTGTTTATGGATGAGTGCGTACGTACCAGTTCCATGTGCGTTCCAGACCCTCCTCCAGGTTTACAATTGGCTGCCAACCGAACATATCCTCCGCCTTCTGAATGTCCACTAGTACGCGATCCATATCAATCGAGCGGCCTTGTGAATAGATTCGCAGCAGGCGGCGTCCCGTTATTTTCTCGACCAAGAGCATGAGTTCATTGATGGATACCGCGTGGCCGCCAGCCGCGTTCAGGATGCGGCACCCGCTGTATATGTCATTGTCCATCGTGCTGAGAGTCAACGAAACAAGGTCATCAATATACAGATAGTCTCTTACCGCTTCCCCGCTCCCCCAAATTGTTAGTGGTTCGTCTCTCAAAATGCTGCCGAGTGCGGTTGGGATAATGCCGAATCCTAGTCTTTCGGCCTGCCCGGGACCGTACACGTTGGATGGGCGGAGAATGGTCGCCTTTGCTCCGGTTTGCACGGTCCAAGCGCGAATAAACTGCTCGGCGGCTACTTTCGCCGCGCCGTGATAAGAGCGTGGCATCGGTGGGTCGCTTTCTTTTGAAGCGAGATCTGGCGACGTCCCGTAAAGTGCGCCTGCTGAAGAAAAGTAGATGAGATGTCTTTCTGGTGAATCCCCGATCGCTTCAAGCAACTGGGTCAGCGGCGCTAGGTTTTCGTATACTTCGAGGGTGGGTTGTCCGACGCTGCTTCCAGGCGTGCTAGCTGATGCCAGATAAATAATAGTATCGAGCTCTCTGCATATCGTGCCGAGATCAGTCGCGCTTGGCGCGCTCATTGCGAGCGGTCGCTCGAGGTGGGCTGCCTGAGGGCCACTGTGGCGTCCCATTGTGATAACGGCGTTTCCCCTTTTGGCTAGGCCGCGGCATATCGCGGTGCCCAGAAACCCGTTGGCACCAACGACCAGAACCTTATTTTCCAATCCTGTCCCCTGCAAGTCGGCTGTAAATGGCCGCATAGCGCTGGGCGCAGTCATCCCATGTGCCAATGTCCCTTTTCACACGTGCGCGAGCGGCCTCGCCACGGTGTTGGTTGGTTGGAGGGTCTTCCAGTGCTGAGAGCGCTACGGCGAAGGATTCTTGAGACTGACAGAGTGAACCGGTCACGCCTGATTGAACAAGGCTAGCATGTGCTGGCATGTCAGAAGCGATGATTGGCAAGCCAGATGCCATGGCTTCCAGCATCACTTGTGGTCTACCTTCAGCATGTTGACTAAGCGTAATCAAGCCATGGGCCTGTGGAAACCACTCATTCGCTAGCGTCTGTGGAGAAGCAGCTCCGTGATAGTGGACCCATTCTGGTATGCTAACCTGTTCCTGCATCGGTCCCAGCAAATGCAGCTCTCGAGCTTGCCCATTAAAAAGCGGTGCAGACCACTCGAACAACGGTCCCAGCTTATCGCGAGTCAGGCGCGTGACCGCCAGCCATTTTGGTTTTTGGGCGGTTGGTCGCCTTCGCACAGCAACCCATATGGGGTCAATTCCGAATGTGACGGGCTCGATCAGCGCCGTATCGCCGAACGCGTCCCTAAGTTCCGGTACCATCCATTCAGCGTTCGGACATATCGCTGCGGTTCGAGCAGCGAGAGATCGACGCATGAGGGACTTGACGAAGGGCAGCGCCAAGAGCTTCAAATCCGTCCCCAAAACCGTAACCAGCACCGGTTTTCCATCGGCAGGAAGCGGCAGAGCCGTTTGCAGCCAGTTCAGGTGGTAAAGATCGGTTTGTGACTCTCTGCGAAAGGTTGAGTGAAGGGAGCGCAACAGTTTCAGTGGCGCAGTTAAACCGCTCAGGCTGCGGCTCCTCATCAGATGTGCGATGCCCCCGGCGGCCATGAGTTCGGAGAGCATGCGCTCTTCGTTATGGTTGGGGAGGTAGCGGACGTTGTCCGGCAAGGGGCCCGGTGGGGCCCACAAGGAGAGTTGAATATCCGGGCGGCGGGCCAGTGCATCGACCAGATGGCGGATGAATACCCCGCGCCAGTCGCTGGTGTCCGCGGGATAGGAGGTTGCAGCGCAGAGCACATTGATGGGGGACACGTGTCAGGCGCCCTCGGTGTTCAAGCGATCACCCCACCACCGGCACAGCATTGGCCCGAACTTCGCCATGCGCAAGCTCCACGTCGATCAGGCGGGACTCCACCGCTGTCACAATGCCCGCCGCGTCCAGTCCGGCCGCCGCGTATTGCTCGGCCTGGCTGCCGTGCTCCACGAACGCATCTGGAATGCCCAGATGCAGACAGGGCGTGTCAACGCGCCTCGCCGCGAGTAGTTCGTGCACCCCGCTGCCCGCACCACCGGCAATCGCGTTGTCTTCCACGGTGACCAGCAGGTCGTGTTTGCCGGCAAGCGCCAGCACCAGGGACTCATCCAGCGGCTTCACCCAGCGCATATCGACCACCGTGGCGTCCAGCGCTTCGCCGGCTTCCACTGCAGCAGGCAGCACGGTGCCAAAGGCCAGAATGGCCACGCGATGGCCCTCGCGCACGGCAACAGCCTTGCCGATGGGCAGTTCCGTCATGGTTTCCGCAATCAGCGCACCCTTGCCCGTGCCGCGCGGGTAGCGGACTGCTGCGGGGCCCGCGTGCTGGTAGGCCGTGTAGAGCATTTGCCGACATTCGTTCTCGTCGGAGGGCGCGCCTATCACCATGTTAGGGATGCAGCGCAGGTAGCTGAGATCGAAGGCGCCATGGTGGGTGGGTCCGTCCTGGCCCACCAACCCAGCGCGGTCGATGGCGAAGGTGACGTCCAGGTTCTGGATGGCAACATCGTGAATGAGCTGGTCGTAGGCCCGCTGTAAAAAAGTGGAGTAGATTGCCACAACGGGCTTCAGGCCATCGCAGGCCATGCCAGCCGCCAGGGTGACGGCGTGCTGCTCGGCGATGGCAACGTCGTGGTAGCGCTGGGGGAAGCGTTCGGCGAATTCCACCATGCCTGACCCTTCACACATGGCCGGCGTTATGCCTGCGAGTCTTGGGTCCTGCTCGGCCATGTCGCACAGCCAGCGCCCGAATACGTCCTGGAATTTGGGCTTGCGCGGTGCAGCGGGCGGGGCCGGCAGGTTGGCCTGCGGTCCCTTGGGTACAGCTTCGATCTTGTTGATGGCGTGGTAGCCCACCGGGTCTTTTTCCGCCGGTGCAAAGCCCTTGCCCTTCATGGTGCGGATGTGCAGGAACTGGGGCCCTTCCAGGTCCTTCATGTTCTCCAGGGTTTGCAGCAGTTGCGGAAGGTCGTGGCCGTCCAGCGGGCCAATGTAGTGCCAGCCCAGCTCTTCAAACAGGGTGCCGGGAGCAACCATGCCCTTCATATGCTCTTCGGTGCGCTTGGCCAGGTCCCAGGCGGGTTTGATGCGCTTGAGGATCCTCTTGGAGCCCTCTCGCAGGCTGATGTACGTCTTGCTGGCCCATATCTTGGCGAAATAGGTGGCGAGGCCGCCGGTGTTGTGGCCGATGGACATCTGGTTGTCGTTGAGGACCACTAGCATGTTGGGCCGCACATGGCCCGCGTGCGCCAGCGCTTCAATGGCCATGCCGCCCGTGATGGCGCCATCGCCGATCACCGCGACAACATGCCGGTCAACGCCTTGCTGCCGTGCGGCAAGGGCCATGCCCATGGCGGCGGAGATGCTGGTCGAAGAGTGGCCCACCCCGAAGGTGTCGTACTCGCTCTCGCTGCGCTTGGGGAAGCCCGCGAGGCCGCCGGACTGGCGTATGCTGCGCATCTGCTGCATGCGCCCGGTGAGAATCTTGTGCGGGTAGGTTTGGTGGCCAACGTCCCACACGATGCGGTCTTGTGGTGTGTCGTATACAGTGTGCAGTGCCACGGTCAGCTCTACCACACCGAGGCCGGCACCAAAGTGGCCGCCGCTCTGCCCGACGCTGTAGAGAAGATAGGCGCGCAGCTCTTCGCACAATTGCGCCAGCTCTGTCTCGTTCAACGTGCGCAGGGAGCGCCCCTGATCGACGGCGCTCAGTAGGGGCGTGGTGGGAAGTGTGACGGGAATATCGCGTAACATGGTCAGATTTTAGCGTATTCGGAGAGGATTGCGATCATTTCCGTGTGTTAGCACTGCCACTTACTCGTCGCCCGGCAGTTCCTTGAAACGGTGGATCTGTCGCCGCTGCTTCTTGGTCGGCCGGTGCAGCGGTCGTTCTATCATGCCCCCGGCAGCCTTGCGGGCCTCGGTCTCACTCTCGCGGCGCGCGACACTGGCCTCGGTTTCGGTATAAAGCTGGCGGGCCTCCGGGGCGCCACGGCGCTGGTCGGAGAGCGCGTCGACGATCACTTCCCGCAGGTCCCAGCCCTGACGAATCAGCAGTCGGTCACCCACGGTGATTTCCTTGGACACCTTGATGCGTTGCCCATCCAGTTGCACCTTGCCCCCCTCGATGGCGGTTTTGGCCAGGCTGCGGGTTTTGAAGAAGCGCGCCGCCCACAGCCATTTATCGATGCGAAGTTTGTGCTCGCTCACGTTATAGCGCTCGCAGAATGCGCATCCGGCATGATCTCATCAAAGTGATGGATGCCGGGGAAGCGGGTGTCCAGACGCTTCTGCAGCTGACTGTCGGGCTGCAGCAGGGTGAGCAGGTGGGCAATGCCATAGTCATGCGCTGACTGCAGCACACTCTCGGTATCGTCAATCAGCAGGGTGCGAGCGGGGTTGAACGGGTGCAGCGCCTGCAGGGCGTGCCAGAAGGCCTGATCCTCCTTGGGTGCGGCGAGATCGTGCGACACCACCAAGCGGTCGAACCACGGTGTGATATCCACCTGGGCCATCTTGATATCCAGTGTTTTGCGGTGGGCGTTGGTCACCAGTACCACTTCGCGGGGGCCGGCGTGCAGCCGCTGCAGAAACTCGAGGGCGTGGGGCCGCAGCCGTATCATGTGCCGCAGTTCCTGCTTCAGCGCCGGTACATCCATGTCCAGTTGCGCGCTCCAGTAATCCAGCGAATACCAGTCCAGCGTGCCCTGGCGGCCATCGAAACGCCCGTGCAGGGCAGCGGTGGCATCTGCTGCCGGGATACCGTGTTTCTCCGCATACAGGCGGGGCAGGTGGTCCAGCCAGAAGTAATTGTCGAAGTGCAGGTCCAGCAGGGTGCCGTCCATATCCAGCAGAACTGTATCGATGCTGTCCCAGTTGATCATGCCAGCGGCTCATCGTTGTTTCGAGGCAGCCTAGTATGCCGTTTTTCGGCCCGAGCCGCATGCCGGGGGCTGGGAGCAGGCGGGGTTTACCCCGGGCAAGGGGTCGGCGCGACAGCGCGCAGCAAAACAGGGTGTTACAATCGCCGCTGGATTCTGCAGGTGCTCGCCGTGCACGATTTAACCACGCTCATCCCTCCGCTTCTCGAACTCTGCCGGACGGCAGGAGAGCTGATCTGTGAGCATTATCACGCCCCCGGCGACAGTGGCCTGCGCGCCAAAACGGATAATTCCCCACTCACGCACGCCGATATGGATTCCCATACCTGCCTGCGCGATGGTCTGGCGGCGCTCACGCCCGACCTGCCGCTGCTCTCGGAGGAGTCATCTCCCGCGCAGAAGGCCCGCCGTCATGCCTGGGCCCGCTTCTGGATGGTGGACCCGCTGGATGGCACCAAGGAGTTCATCGCCGGTACGGGCGAGTTCACCATCAATATCGCGTTGATCGACGCGCACCGGCCTGTGCTGGGGGTGCTCTATATACCGCTGCAGAAGGTCGCCTGTGTGGGTGTACCGGGCAAACTGTCGGCGCGTTTCACGGCGGACACCCGGGGCGGATGGCAGCAGCAGGCGCTGGCGACCCGGGCGCTGGGCGACGCTCCGGGTGGTGTGACGGTATTGGCCAGCCGGCGCCATCGCAATGCCCAGCTGGATGCCTGTCTGGCGTGGCTGGAGTCGCGTTGTGGCACCCTACAGCGCGAAAACAGCGGCAGTGCCCTCAAGTTCTGCCAGTTGGCGGAGGGGCGAGGGGATGTCTATCCGCGGTTTTCGCCCTGCTGTGAATGGGATGTTGCGGCCGGCCAGGCGGTGGTGGAGGCGGCCGGGGGCAGTGTGCTCGGTATGGACGGCCTGCCGCTGCGTTACAACTGCCGGGATTCGCTGCTGAGCCCGCATTTTCTGGCGGTTGGGGAGGCGCACAACGCGCTCTGGCCGGCGCTGCTGGAGCATCAGCGGCAGGTTGCCGGCGACGCCTCTCGGTGAGCGAAGACTAACGGGGTGCTTGTGCCGACAAACCCGGAAGGTATAGAGTTGAACACGATCAGGACACGGCGAGTGCAGGAGCCAGCCCCACAATGAACGAGCCACCGCGCATCCCATTTGGACGCGGCCACGTTGAAACCGACGCCGCCAACGAGGAACCGACGCCCGCCATGCGGCTGATGGAGCTGATGGCGCGGCACCGTGCGCTGGATGAAAAGATCGAAGAGCTCTATGAGTTCCCCTATAAAAACCAGATTCTCCTGCAGCGCCTGAAAAAGGAAAAACTGCGTCTGAAGGACGCCATTGAACACCTCAAGGATGATCTTATTCCCGACCTCAATGCGTAGGGGTCACCGTCGTATCCGCAAAGAAGGACGTCCCATGTCGTTGAAACGAAAACAGATCTTTCCCACCTTGCCCGCAGGGCAGCGCGTCTCGCTGTCGGCTGTGCTGCTGGGCGCAGCGCTGTCCCTGGCCGCTGCTGTGCCAGCCCAGGCAGACAACCACGAACCCCTGCCCGAGGTGACCTCCACGCCGCTGACCGGCACACTGCACCTGCTGCAGGGGCGTGGCGGGAATGTTGTCGCCTCGGTGGGTGAGGACGGGCTGCTGATCATCGACGACGATTACGCGAACATGGTACCCGCTTATGAAGCGGCGCTGATCGACCTCGCCGGCGCGGATGCCAACCCGCGGTTTGTCTTGAACACCCACTGGCACTCCGACCACACGGGTGGCAACCTGTTCTGGGCAGATCGGGGCGCGGTTGTGGTCGCTCACACCCGGGTGCGTGAGCGTATGGCGACACGGCAGGACATGCCGGCAATGAACCGCGTGGTGGAACCCAGCCCCAAGGGTGCTTTGCCGGTGGTTACCTACGGAGATTCCGTGGCCGTGCACTTCAACGGTGACGATCTGGAGGTGCAGCACTATGCCGCGGCCCACACCGATGGCGACAGCGTGGTCTACTTTACGGCGGAGAACGTGGTGCACATGGGGGACCTGTTCTTCAAGGATCGTTTCCCCTTTGTGGATATCGGCTCCGGCGGTACGGTGCCCGGCTATATTGCCGCGGTAGAGGCGGTGCTTGAGCGTGTTGACGGCAGTACCGTAATCGTTCCCGGCCACGGCAGCCTGGCCACGAAGGCGGATCTGGAGCGCTACCTCGACATGCTGCAGCTGACCTCCACCTTTGTCGCCGACAAACTCGCGGCGGGTGAGTCGGTGGAGTCGATCACCGAAGCCGGCCTTGGCGAGGTGTGGGCCAGCTGGGGTGGCGGGTTCATCAACGAAGCTACCTGGATCAGCTTCATCGCCAACAGTCCCTGATCCGCAGCCGTGGGCAGGCTGCGTTAACGACTGCGCGTCGGCAGACTGCCCTCCAGTTCCAGCAACAGTCTCTTCGCCTCCAGCCCACCGGCAAACCCGGTGAGGCTGCCGTCGGCGCCTATTACCCGGTGGCAGGGCACCACGATCGGCAGCGGGTTGCGGCCGTTGGCGGCGCCCACAGCGCGCACCGCATGCGGGTTCCGTAGCGCGCAGGCAATGTCCCGGTAACTGCGCAGTTCGCCCCAGGGAATCTCGCGCAAGGCCTGCCAGACCGCCTGCTGGAACGCCGTGCCCCCCGCCGCGAGCGGCAGGTCGAATGCGCGCCGCTGACCGGCGAAATACTCCGTCAACTGCAGGCTGGCCAGTTCCAAGACAGCGCAGGCGCCGTCGTCCGGCGTGTACGCCCCGTGGCGGCCGGGAAAATGAATGGCGCTGAGGTGTGACCCCGTTGCGACCAGTTGCAGTGGTCCAAGGGGGCTGTCTATCACGCGTGCTGTGGTGATGGGCATGGTGGGGGTGTCCTGGTTTGAGGGCTCGGGGGCGGGTGCGCCTTCGGGCAGCGTCGGCCGGCTAGGCACCGAGGCTGAGCCACAGCAGGTTGGCGGCATAGGCCCGCCATGGGCGCCAGCGCTCGCAGGCGTGGTCCAGCGGAGCCTCGGCGTCGGGCAGTGCCTCCCAGGCGCGCATCAGTCCCAGGTCCCGGGGCGGGAAGGCATCTGGCCGGCCTTCGCCACGCATCTCGATCATGGCGACGGTCCAGGGGCCGATGCCCGGCTCTGCCAGCAGCGCCTGCGCGCTCGTGGGTTCGCCGCTGGCCAGGCGACGGCACACGGCGCGCAGCGTGTCGCGACGCCGTGTGGGCATGGCAAAGTGGCTGTCGTCCAGCGCCGCAATGGCCGCTGCGGTTGGAAAGCCGGCACCCTGTCCTGGCTCCCGTGTGGCATCGGCCAGCCGGGAGCAGACGCTGCGCGCCGCGCCGATGCTGACCTGCTGGCCCACGATTGCCCGAACGGTGGCCTCTTCGGCACTCCAGCACAGGGGGGATCGTACCCCGGGAAAGCGTTCCAACAGCGCCGCCAGTGCAGGATCCCGGGCGAGGCTGTCGGCGATGACCCCGGGGTTGGCATCCAGGTCGAACATGCGCCGCACCCGCTGTACCACGGCCATCATGTCCGCGAGATGGTCAAGCCGCAGCTCAAGCAGGATGGCGCGGTCTGCGGGCCGGTGGCGCACGGTAATCGCACCGCCGTTCCCCGGCCAGCGCAGTTGACGGTGATACACGCCGTCCTGTACTGACTCCACACCACTCACCGCATGCCGTTGGAAAAAGTCCAGAACGCCCTCCCAGTCGTAGGGTGGGCGGTAGCGCAGCTGCAGCCTGATCGATTGGCCCGGTGTCGCCGGGTCCCGGCCCCGACGCATGGCACTGGGTGGTTTGCCGAAACTGACGCGGAACGCGCTGTTGCAGCGCCGTACGCTGCCAAAACCTGCGGCAAAGGCGATATCGGTGACGGGCAGGGCGGTTTCCTGCAACAGCTGGCGGGCGAAAAGCAGCCGCTGGTTCTGCGCGACGGCATTCGGCGAAACGCCGAGTTCGCGCTGGAACAGCTTGCGCAGGTACCGCTCGCCGACGCCCAGGCGCTCACACAGCGCGGCCAGCGTGGCTGTGTTCAGGGCGCCCTCACGAATCAGGCGCAGCGCCCGCTGCACGGTCACGGAGCTGCCCTGCCAGGCGGCGCTGCCGGGTGCCGCCTCCGGGCGGCAGCGCAGGCAGGGGCGAAAGCCCGCCTCGGCAGCCTGGCTGGCCTCCCGGAAGTACACCACATTGTGTTCGGCCGCTGCGCGCGCGGGGCAGATGGGCCGGCAGTAGATGCTGGTGCTGCGCACCCCGAGGAAGAACTCGCCGTCGAAGCGCGGATCCCGCGACAGGCGCGCCCGGCGGCAGGTCTCGGGGTCGAGTCCTTCGCTGGGGAATGCTGTGGAGAGTGTGTCCATCGCGGCACTCTAGCGCCTGCCCGCGGTGCTGACTAGCCAGAATCGGCCCCGACCTGGTGCAAGGCACGCCGGGTTGCCCTGCGGTAGCCGCGGCCGGTGGTCTAGATGCTGGGCAAGTGGCGTACCGACCAGAGCACGTTCAGGCACACCACCGCGACGATGGCATCGCCCGCAATGCGCAGCTGTTGCAGAGGAGACCAGTTCGCGAGCGGCAGGTCGGGGGCGAGAAGCAGCGCGCTGCTGCCGCAGGTGGCAACCGCGACAACCAGCGCAAAGCGTGAGCGGCCGAACAGGCCCAGCGCAACCAGCAGGTAGATACTGCCAATCAGTGCCGTCACCAGCAGATCTTCACTCAACCGGTTTTGCCACAGGGCAGCGATCTGCAGCACCCCGCTGACCGCCACGGTGGTGGCGGCGAGCTGTCGCTGCAGGGTGACGGAGGAGACGGGCATGGAGCGTTCCGCTGCGGTTTGCGCCGCACTTTATCACGCCCGGCAGGGCCCCGTGTATATCAGCCCGCGGAGGCTAGCAGGGCGTTTGCCGCCCGCGAGCTGTTGCGGCGTCCCAGGGCCTCCGATATGCGTGCACCGGCGCCGACCAGCGCGCTCAGGTCGATGCCGGTGTCGATACCCATACCGTTGAGCATGTACACCACATCCTCCGTTGCCACGTTGCCCGTGGCGCCGCGTGCATAGGGGCAGCCACCGAGACCGGCGACCGAGGCATCGATGGTCGCGATGCCGTGTTGCAGCCCTACCAGGATGTTCGCCAGGGCCTGGCCGTAGGTGTCGTGGCAGTGCAGCGCGAGTTGCCGCGCCGGGATGTCTGCCAGCAGGGTCTCCAGCAGCCGCTGGGTACTGCCCGCAGTGCCGGTGCCGATGGTGTCGCCCAGCGATACCTCGTAGCAGCCCATGGCAAGCAGCGCGCGTGCCACCTCCAGCACCGCCTGGGGCTCAATCGCACCCTCGTAGGGGCAGCCGAGCACGCAGGAAATATAGCCACGTACGGCAACATTGGCGGCCTGCGCACGCGCCATCACCGGCTCAAAGCGCTGCAGGCTCTCGGCGATGCCGCAGTTGATGTTTTTGCGTGAGAAGGCCTCCGAAGCGGCGCCGAAGACGGCCACTTCATCGGCTCCCGCGTCCAGTGCCCGTTCCAGGCCCTGCAGGTTGGGTGTGAGCGCGGTGTATCGCACGCCGGGTCGCCGCTGCAGGCCCCGAAAAACCTCGGCACTGTCCGCCATCTGCGGTATCCATTTGGGATTCACGAAGCTGCCCGCCTCAATCACCCTGATGCCGGCGGCGGCGAGATCGTCAATCAGTTGCAGTTTGGTCGCCACGGAAATCCGGGCAGATTCGTTTTGCAGGCCGTCGCGCGGGCCCATTTCGACGAGGGTGACAGAGGTGGGCAGGGTCATGCGCGGGCATCCTCGCTTGCGGCGAAGGCCAGCAACGGAGCGCCGCCGTCGACGAGATCGCCCGGAGCAAAGTAGAACTGGCTCACGGTGCCGTCACCGGGCGCGCGAATGGTGTGCTCCATTTTCATGGCTTCCATGATCATGAGGGGAGCGCCGGCCTGCACATCGCTACCGGGCTCGACCAACAGGCTGACCACCGTCCCGTTCATGGGGGCGTTCAGGCCGCCTGCCGCCGCGTTCTGCGCAGTTTCTCCGGTGTCCGGCCGCAGTTCACGGAAGTGGCAGGCACCGTCGGCCAGGTACAGGGTAAAACCCTCCGTGGTGCATGCCAGGGTAGCGCGCCTGCGGTGGCCGTCCTGCTCGAAAACCAGTTCGTCGCCCCGCAACTCGCCGCGCAGTTCGGTGTGCTGCCCTTCGATGCAGATGCTAAAACCGCCACGGGCCAGGGGTTCCAGTGTGGCGTTCACGTCGTGCTGGTGGCAGTGCAGCATGACATGGTGGAGGTGCGGTTCATTGAGGCGCCAGCCTGTGCCGCTGCCCCAGGGTGACCACGGGTCAAGGCAGCCGGGCGGCGCTGCCTGCTGCTGGCGATGCAGGAACAGGGCGAGGGCGGCCATGGGCAGGTCCCGCTGCAGATCCTGCTGCCGTTGGCGGAAAATCAGCGTCTGATGGCGTTCGATGAACCCGGTGTCCAGTTCGGCGCGGCGAAAAGGGTCGGCGGTGGCCAGGTTGTATAGAAAATCCAGGTTGGTGACGGTCCCGCCGATGCGGTAGTCGCGCAGGGCGGTCGACAGGCGCTGCAGCGCCCGCTCCCGGGATTCATCCCAGACAATCAGCTTGGCGATCATCGGGTCGTAGTGCACGCTGATTTCGTCACCCTGCTGCACGCCGGTATCCACGCGTACATGGCTGGACTCATCCGGCGCCCGCAGATAGGCAAGGGTGCCGGTCACCGGCAGGAAGTCGTTGTCCGGGTCCTCGGCGTAGACGCGCGCCTCGAAGGCGTGGCCGCGCAGCGTCAGGTCCTGCTGCTGCAGTGGCAGCTCCTCGCCGGCGGCTACCCGCAGCTGCCATTCCACCAGATCCTGCCCGGTGATCAGTTCGGTCACCGGGTGTTCGACCTGCAGGCGCGTGTTCATCTCCATGAAGTAGTAGCTGCCGTCTTCGTCGAGCAGGAACTCCACGGTACCGGCACCGCGGTAGTCAATGGCGCGTGCAGCCTGCACGGCGGCGGTGCCCATCGCGTCGCGCAACGCAGCTGTCATGCCGGGGGCGGGGGCTTCCTCAATGACTTTCTGGTGTCTGCGCTGCACTGAGCAGTCGCGTTCGGCAAGGTAAATGGCGTTGCCGTGGTTGTCGCAGAACACCTGCACTTCCACGTGGCGCGGCCGGGTCAGGTATTTCTCCACCAGCATGGTGGCATCGCCAAAGCTGGCGCTGGCCTCGCGCTGGGCCGCGGCCAGTGCCGCGTCGAACTCATCCCCCGACCACACCTGGCGCATGCCCTTGCCGCCGCCGCCGGCGGTCGCCTTCAGCAGAACCGGGTAGCCCATGCGCTCGGCTTCCTGTCGCAGCAGGACCGGTTCCTGGTTCGCACCGTGGTAGCCCGGCACCAGCGGTACGCCCGCTTCGCCCATGATGTGCTTGGCGGCAGCCTTGGAGCCCATCGCCTCGATGGCGGCGCTGGGCGGGCCGACGAACACCAGCCCCCGCTCCGTACAGGCGCGCGCGAAGCCGGCGTTCTCGGACAAAAACCCATAGCCGGGATGTATGGCCTGCGCCCCCGTGGCAAGCGCCGCAGCAATGATGTGCTCGGCCTGCAGGTAGCTCTCTCGCGCGGGGGCCGGGCCGATGTGTACCGCCTCATCCGCCATGCGCACGTGCAGAGCGTTGCGATCCGCGTCCGAGTAAACGGCCACCGTGGCGATGCCCAACCGACGCGCTGTACGGATGATGCGGCAGGCGATCTCTCCGCGGTTGGCGATCAACAGCTTGTCGAACATGGCTAGGTCTCCTGCCAGTTGGGGGGGCGCTTTTCCAGAAAGGCGCTGAGGCCTTCCTGGCCTTCGCCAGAGACCCGAATGTGGGCAATCCTGGCGCAGGTATCCTCGACCAGTGCCGGGCTCAGCGGTTCTCCTGCAACGCTGGCGATCAGGTCCTTCGCCGCGCGCACGGCCTCGGGCCCGTTGCCGAGGATGGCGTCAACCAGCCGTGATACATCGGCCTCCAGCGATTCCTCGTCGGCAACCTCGCTGATCAGGCCCAGCTCCAGCGCCCGGTGGGCGTCGAAGCGCTCGCCGGTGAGGAAATAGCGACGGGCCGCGCGCTCACCGATGGCACGTATGACATAGGGGCTGATGGTAGCGGGCACCAGGCCGATCTTCACTTCCGACAGGGCAAAACTGGCGCCACGTGTGGCCACCGCCATGTCACAGCAGCTCACCAGCCCCACGGCGCCGCCCAGCGCCGCTCCCTGGATGCGGGCAATGGTCGGCTGGGGTAATTCGTAGAGCGCGCGCAGCATGCCCGCGAGCATTTCCGCGTCGTGCAGGTTGTGGCCGTAGTCGTAGGTGGCCATGCGTTTCATGTAGTCCAGATCGGCGCCGGCTGAGAAATGCTTGCCCTCGGAGCGCAGTACCACCACGCGCACATCATCGCGCTCGCGCAGTCGGTCAAAAGCCAGCCGCAGGGCGCTGATCATGCTGTCGTCGAAGGCGTTGTGCTTGGTCGGGTTGTTCAGGGTGACAGTGGCAACGCCGCGGTGATCTGTGGTGGTGAGGACGGTGGTGGTCATCGGAAGTTCCTATACAGCGGTTTGGTGGGCGCAGTTGGACATTGTGGGTTTT
>TARA_R110000772_G_scaffold2410_4_pt1 | contig 92290 bp, 146 predicted proteins | sample TARA_R110000772 | Tara Oceans TARA_R110000772 (sample SAMEA4397948) | marine metagenome | biome: Polar Biome; feature: [SRF] surface water layer (ENVO:00010504); material: water (ENVO:00002006), including particulate matter (ENVO:01000060) such as... | depth 5 m | reverse complement strand
AAAACTATGAACTTAAATATGAATCTTAACTTGAACATTAATTGTGTATTAATTACGCTATTAGTGAGTGGAAAAGTTGGGTCTAATTTTAAGGTCAAGGATATGTAAAAATATTTTTATATCAAGAAATTAAAAAACCCAACTCAAACCGAGTTGGGTTTTTTCGTTTGTAATAATTTACCAGTTATAAATGAATCGGTAGAATAATCATCTAGCCAGGTGGTGGAATTGGTAGACACGCGAGGTTTAAGCCCTCGTGATCCGTAAGGGTCGTGTGGGTTCGAGTCCCATCCTGGCTACGAAAAATAAAGGTATAATACTAAGGTTTATCCCAAGGGGAGTAAACAAGAGAAATTAGAGGTGGAAGCCCTAATCCCAATTTAACATTCCTCAGTAGCTTAGTGGCTAAAGCAAGATGCTGTTAACATCGAGATCGTTGGTTCGAATCCAACCTGAGGAGCAATAAAGTAGTTGTTTGTTATAAATAGCCTAAGTAGTATAGGATAACAAATATCAAAGATAATGGAAAACTGATGATACCATTATACCAGGTTTTAATAGTTATTAATAGACTACACCAAGTTCGTGTCTTGATAAAACCTCAAATATAAATAGTGGCGTACCGTTGTACCCTGATAAGGTATATACACGTAATTGGTAAGTTGAAAATATGGGTTCAAATCCCCTCGCCACTACAAGATGAATAAAATACCTCTGTGATGGAATGGCAGACATGATAGTTTAAGAAACTATTTCCGAATAATAGTAGGAGTGGGAGTTCGAATCTCCCTAGAGGTACTAAAATGAATAAATGCCGATATAGCTCAGTTGGCCAGAGCGTCTCACTTGTAATGAGAATGTCGGGGGTTCGAATCCCTCTATCGGCTCAAGATAAGTAGTTGTACCGTGCCTAAAGAGTGAACTTGGGGGCGGGAATGGTAAGGAGAGTCGAGACCTCACACTTATTCAATATAAATACCCTTGTGGTGGAATTGGTAGACACGCTACGTTTAGGCCGTAGTATCAGAAATGATGTGAGAGTTCGAGTCTCTCTAGGGGTACAGAAAATTAAAATTTAGAATGATCTAAAAAGTCACTGACATGATAAATACGATCAGTCTAAAACTGAATAAGAAATATTGTCAGATATTTTTCTTCATATCTCAATGAAGATTAATTATTCAGTTTAACTTGGTGTCGGAATTGGTAGACGACCCTGCCGTTGAGGTGGGGGTACAATGTACGACTGTTTAGAGAAACGGTTACAGGTTCGAGTCCTGTCCAAGTTACAATGTTAATATTACACCAGATAATAGGAATAATTCCGATTATCTATTATAAGAATGACAATAAAAATGATAAATAAATAAATAAATAATGAAAACAATGAATTCAAATATGAACGTAACTTTCAGCAATATTATGTGTATGGTATGTGTGGTGGCTGTGGTGAGCGAAAAAATTGGGTCAAAATTTAAGATCTTGGATATGTAATTTAATATCAAGAACAAATAAATTTGAAACCCAATTCCAAAAGAATTGGGTTTTTTGTTTAATATAATATAGGAGTATAGCTCAGTTGGTTTAGAGCGTCTGTTTTACACGCAGAAGGTCGTGGGTTCGAATCCCTCTACTCCTACAAATTAAGAAAATTAGGTTTTTTCTGAGAAAAATGGGTTTTAATACACCCTTTCTAAGAAAAACAGGTTTTTAGATTACCCGATTAGCTCAGGGGTTTAGAGCGTCTCTTTAACAAGGAGAAAGTCGGTGGTTCGAATCCACCATTGGGTACAAATAAATAAATAAAAATAGAAATTAATTATGAAAAAATATACAAAATATCTTGATACAGAAACCGAAGAGTATTTCTATGAAATGGAAATGAAAAATGGTAGTAAATTTATGGTCGAAAAAGAATTAGGAGACTATGTACATTTTCTTGAAAGGAAAGTAAAAGAATTGGGAGGAAATGTGGATGATTTTTTAATAGATGAAAGAGTTAGAAAAATAGATAATCTTTTAAATTAAAAATAGTAAGAAAAAGGTGAGATGGGACACTATATATCCGAAAGGTATTGAAAAAACCCATATGTATGGCGAGGTAGCTTAGTTGGCTTTAAAGCGTTGGCTTCATAAACCAGAGATCGTGGGTTCGAATCCCTCTCTCGCTACAATTAATAAAATATGTCGGTATGACCCGAGTGGCGAAGGGACCAGACTGCAAATCTGGAGAAACGAAAGTTTCCACCGTAGGTTCGAATCCTACTATCGACTCAAATAAATAAAATATAAACAATAGTAATGAAAAATAAAGATAATATATGGCATGATTCTGAAGTTAGGAAGCTCAAAAAAGAAAAGAAAGAGGTTCTTAATGACATGAAAGGAGATGATTTTAATGGAACTAAATTTGATAATCAAAATAGAAAATCTATTAGAGATGATTTCAAAAGACAAAGAAGATCTATCAAACGTTCAGAGAAACAACATGTACAGAGATTCATAGACGATGAATTAGATTAAAATACATTCATACATATATGTATATAAAAAATAATTAAAACATACATATATGTATAAAATGGGTCGGTAGTACTAATGTAAAACTTTTGGCTGTTAACCAAAACAATGTGAGTTCGAGTCTCACCTGACCCGCTAAAATGTGGAATATAGTTGTTGAACATATTCTACACTAAATAAATAAAAATTAAAAACTTAGAACCGATGTACTTTTTAGGCTCAATCGAGAGCATACATAGAAAATAACCAAAAAATTGTCGTATATTTGCACTCTGCATTTATACCGATAGTTTATTATCTAAATTAAAACTAAAAATATAAAAAGTACATTATGAAAACAACAAATATAAATAAAACACGCAACATTGGAATTGTTGCTCACGTTGATAGCGGGAAAACAACCACAACTGAGAGGATACTTTATTATACAGGAAAATCTCATCAAATAGGAGAGGTACATGATGGTAACGCCATTATGGACCATCGAGTAGATGAACAAGAAAGAGGGATCACTATTACGAGTGCCGCTACTACTTGTCATTGGAATGATCATAAAATAAACATCATAGACACACCAGGACACGTTGATTTCACGGCAGAGGTTGAACGTAGTCTTAGAATATTGGATGGATCAGTAGGTCTTTTCTGTGCGGTCGGTGGTGTGGAAGCACAATCAGAAACAGTATGGAAACAATCTAATAAGTATGGTGTTCCAAGAATAGGATTCGTCAATAAGATGGATCGTCAGGGAGCTGACTTTTATAAGGTCATATCTCAGATAAAAAATATACTTGGAAGTAACGCAGTTCCTATACAAATACCTATTGGAGCTGATGATAATTTCATCGGTGTTGTCGATCTTATTAAAAATAAGGCGATGGTATGGAATAAAGTTAACGAAGATTTTGGTGAAACTTTTGAGACAGTTGATATACCCAATGATATGTTGGAAATCTCTGATCGTTATAGAAAAGAATTATTAGAAACTGTCGCTGAACATAACGAGGATATATTTGAAAAGTATTTCAATAATGAATCTATTGATGAACAATTAATAATTGATGTGTTAAAACAATTAACTATTGATATGACTATTGTTCCTATTCTTTGTGGGAGTGCATATCATAACATAGGTGTTCAAAATTTATTAGATTACGTTTGTGATCTTTTACCTTCCCCTTTAGATAAGGAGAATATTAAAGGAACTTATGATAGTCAAGAGTTAGAACGAAGTCCTACCGATGATAATTTATCTGCTTTGGTTTTTAAAACCGATAGTGATAAGTTTGGAAAACTTTGTTATGTGAGGATATATAGTGGTTCATTGAGTACTGGAGATACTGTTCTTAACACACGGACTAATAAAAAAGAACGTGTTAGTAGATTGTATCAAATGCATAGTAACAAGAAAGAAACTGTTGATAGTCTAATATCAGGTGATATTGGGGCAGTTTTATTAAAAGATGTTATTACAGGAGATACATTATGTTCTATTGAAAATCCTATTCAATTGATGAAGATAGATTTTCCAGATCCCGTTATTGGATTTGCTATTGAAGCGAAAACAAATAAGGACAGTGATCGTTTAGGTATGGCTCTTTCTAAATTAACTGAGGAAGATCCCACTATTGATATTAGTATAGATGATTATTCTGGACAGACCATTATATCAGGCATGGGAGAATTACATTTAGAAGTTAGTATCAATGATTTGGAGCGTAAGTATGGTGTTGAAGTTACTGTGGGTGATCCTCAAATTAAATATAAGGAGACAATTACTAAATCAGTAACTCACTCAGAACATTTACATAAACAAACTGGTGGTCGCGGGAAGTATGCTGACATCACAGTTACCATTGAACCATTGGGTATCGATGAGGACAAGTCTGATATCGTATTTATCAATAAGATCAAAGGTGGGGTTATTCCCAAGGAATATATCCCGTCTATTGAGAAAGGATTCAGAAGTAGATTATCTAATGGTGTCTTAAAGGGATATCCAATGGAAGGATTTAAAGTCACATTAGTTGATGGTAAAACTCACCCTGTTGATTCAGATGCGTATTCGTTTGAATTGGCGGCGATAGATGCTTTTAATAACGCAGTTGCAAAAGCGAGTCCTATTGTATTAGAACCTATTATGAAATTGGAAGTAACCGTTCCAGAAGAATATATGGGAGATGTGTTGGGAGATGTATCGAGAAGAAGGGGTCAAGTTGAAGGTCTTGATGATCTATCAGGAAGTAAGATAATCAAAGCTAAAGTTCCGTTAGCGGAAATGGTTGGTTATATGACTGATCTTAGAACTATGACGAAAGGTAGAGGTCAATTTAGTATGACACTATCTCATTATAGTAAGTAAATTAAAAGAGAAATCGTAAATGGTTTCTCTTTTTTTATTTAATATATATTGTAGTATGAAACATCTTATCGAATATAAATTATTTGAACATAAATCTAAGAAAGAAAAAAGAGGGGAATTACCTTATGAGTTACCTTATATCTTCAATCAACTACCAGTTACAGTTGATCACAGGTTAGTGGAATTTATATGTCAAAACTATGGTAAAGAATATTTTAAATCCCCATGGTCACATAGTTATTATTCAGCGAAGGTAGGATGGACATTTAAACCAAATAAGTCTTATCGATTAGCAAATCATTGGAACTTTAGAACAAAGACGGGAAATCAAAAGATCTTACACTGTGAAACAACTAGTGATGTTGGTAAAGATAATGAGAATTGGACTATCGGACAATATGATGGTGAGATTGAGAAATACAATGTAATTTTATCATTTCCATTTATTCATTCTAAAGAAAATACTAAAAAAGTAAAAGCATTAAAAGAGAAGTATTTCAAAGATTTTGAATATAAACCCACATACAAATCACCTTTTTATAAAATGAATGATGAAGAGAAAAAAGAAATGATCGAAAGATTTAGATTTGTAACAAACCATGTCCCACTTATGGATTTCTATGTAGATGATGAAAAGGTAGAATTATTGAGATGGGGAAAACAAAATATTAAATTTAAAAGAAATGGTGTTGAAGAAATAATAAAAGATAGTGATTTAAAAAGGATTAGTTATAAAGGAATTTATAAAGGAAAAACAATCATAGAGAAATCTAAAAGAGAATCCTTTAAAATATACAATTAATAAATAATTTTTCATATATTTGTTATATGATAATCCATAACAAAGAAGAAGCCGAGAAATACATTGAGGATAGACGATTTGAAATATTTTTAGAGCGTTTACAACTTGAAAGAGAACCTGATAGATCTTGGCGAGATAAATCGAGTGCTGAAATAGCATTATCCAATTTATACTCAGATATGACTAAAATGGAGGTGGGATTTTTCGATGAACGTGCCCTTGATATAAAGGAAAAAACTATATTGGAACTTATCGAAGAATATCCTATGGGTATTCAAATAAATAAAAGAGGGGGAATGTGTCCTCTTATAAAATCTACTGATGAAATTAATCACATCACAAAAGGAAATTAAAGAATATATCGAAGATCTCAAATTCGATATTCTTTTATATATCAGGAAGTAAGATAATCAAAGCCAAAGTCCCTTTGGCTGAAATGGTTGGTTATATGACAGACCTAAGAACTATGACAAAAGGTAGAGGTCAATTTAGTATGACACTATCTCATTATAGTAAGTAATTAAAATTAAAAGAGAAATCGTAAATGGTTTCTCTTTTTTTACTGAATATTTTTTAATATATTTGTATATGGAAAAATTTAAATTAATATCAATATCCCCTCAAACTAAAGTTAAAAATAATAGTTTAGTCAAAATATTTGATGAAAAAAATGGTAAATATTCATTTGTTTATGATAACAAGTGGTATGGATATTATTCTAAAAACTTATTCACAGATCCTTATCCTAACTAGTTGGTCTAATATTGATCCTAAATTACGAGATATTTCCATAAGTCTTACATTAAAATGGGGAATATTTTAATAAACAAATTACCAATTTAAAATATAATTAATAAATAATCAAAAAAAATAAATTATGGGATGTGATATACATTTTTACGTAGAACATTTTACGACAGATAAACAAAAAAACGGTCCAATTGATATTAAAGAACAAAGAGATAGAGTAATTGAAAATGTTCTTGAAGAAAAAGAGGAAAATAAAACTAAACAATGGATAAGTGTTGATGAATGGGAGAAAGAAGAATGGGACGAAGATGATTTCCATTGGGGAGTTATTTATGAAAAATTATATTACAGAGGACGAAATTATAATTTATTTGAAAAATTAGCTAATGTTAGATCTTATAACGATAATCCTACCTCCGAACCAAGAGGAATTCCTGATGATATAAGTTTTTCTTTTGAATATATATGCAAACAATGGGAGGGAGATGCTCATAGCCATTCTTATTTCACATTAACAGAACTATTATTACAACAAAATTGGAGTGAGGTTAGTCCCGAATTTGAAGAGACAGTCAATAAGATGAGAGATGTTGACAGTAATACCGATAATGTAAGATGTTGTTTCTTCTTTGATAATTAAGCCGAATGTAAAATAGATTTTATTTTAATCCATTTCATCCCACTTAAATCTATTAAAATATTCACACCCAACATTTTCAGGATATATTTCACATAGATTGATATCAGAACTATCAATTATTTCATGAATTTTAACTGACCTTATATCAGATTCTTCATAAATTTCTTTGATGATATCTTTTATATTAGATTTAGCATTTTCTATGGAATCAGAATGAGTTACATATGTTTTAGTACTACAAGAAGGAGTTGCGTTTAAAGTAAAAATGGCGATATATTTTTTCTTCATTATATGGGTTTTTTATTTATATAAATCTCTATTAAGTTTGTTTAATATTTACCATTTTATATACACTGTTTCTAAATGCACACACCCATTTTCTTTGAAAAAATTATCAATATTTCTATGGTATTCTACATCTTCTTCATCATAACTATCTGGATCACCTTCTGATTCATCTGTAAAATATCCAATTTGATGGGGATATATCATTGTCTCAAATGCACTTTTACCCACATAATCAATAATATTCATTTGTAATTTTCTTGGATTTGGGATATCTCTTAATAAAAACACTTTAACATATTTAAAAACATCATCTGTATTAACAATAAGAATACTTTTTTTATTTTCATTTAAATTAAATGTCCTAAAATCTTTCATATCCTATATATTAGTTTTGATATTTCGAAAAGTTAATACATAAAATTCTGTTCTTGGAATTATAATAGAGTTAAATCGTTCTTTAATTCTTGGTCTAATACTCCTTTTCCATTTTCTAGATTCACCAGATATTAATAATAAACTTTTGGGTTCTACTAAAAAACTAACAGATTTATCATTTCTAACAAAATCATATTTAAAACATGATCCAATTGGTAGTATAATAATATCATCACTAAAAAGATCACTCTCATTAAGATAATGATGTCCATCATCTCTTCTATAATATTCAATAACTAATTGATCAAATTTTATATTAAGAGGTTTTAATAGATCGAAAAATAAAGGTATTTCTTCCTTTTTAGAATCATGTGTTTTCTTTCTATGGGTATAGTTTAATCCAAAATATTTAGTAGGTCTTCCGTTTATAACTTGGTAATCTAGTGTATCTAAAACGTCTAATATCTGTTGCTGTGATTTATCAGTTAGGAAGTCGGAATGATAATTAAGTCCAGGTATATCAGATACCAATTCTTGTATTAATTTTAAATTTGATAATTTACCTATTTTAAATTCAGTACTCATAGAGTATATATATTAATGAAATCCTATATTATTATTATTATTATTTAGTTTCTATTATTTTATCAATAAGCCCATATTTAAGGGATTCTTTAGCATCCATCCACATATCTCTTTCTGAATCTTTTTCAATTTCCTTTACTGTCTTACCTGTTTTTTCAGATAATATCTTATATAGAACTTTACGAATTCTTAATAATTCTTTTGATGTAATTAAAATATCATCTACTTGTCCAAAACGACCACCTGTTGGTTGATGAATCATAACCCTACTATTTGGTAAGGATTTTCTAGAATCTCCACAACAAAGTATTATAGCTCCCATACTTGCACATATTCCAATATTAACTGTTTCGACGGGAGATTTTATATATTTCATTGTATCAATCAAACCCATACAAGTATAAACTTCTCCTCCATTACTATCAATATAAAGTTTAATAGGATCGTTAGATAGTTGATCTAAATACAATAATTGTGATTTTATTAAATTGGCTGACTCGCCCGTAATGTCTGTAATTAAAAAAATTATTCGTTGTTCGAATAATTTAGAATAAAGATCTGTGACCATTCCATTATCGTTTATTAATATACTATTTCCCAAATTTTTTATTTCTTATTTTTCGTCCTTTATATTACCAATTCTATATATAAATAATATATCTGTCAAAATTTACCTCAACTCCAAACTAAACTAATGGATATAATTTTTTAATCTCACCATTAACCCAATCAGGTATTTTGATAGAAGTTCCACCATCTCTAAGATGTAATATTCTAAACCCAATAATAGGAATATCTTTGTATATTGTATTTTTCATCATATCCTTAAATAACTGAGAATATAATGGTTGTTGAATATAATATTTAGATAATTCTGTGTCCATTAATTCTGCGAAAGGTATTTTCATTGGCTCATTATAAGGCATAACCTCAAAATTTTTCGTTAAATTTGTTTTATAATCAGTCATTAATAATACAATTTTTTCTTTATGAACTCCTATCCACATATTATCGAATTGACCAAAGTATCCTAATTCAATAGATCCCATAATACACTCTGTGTCTAACGGCACAAATCCATTTTCTATAATAGTATGTACAAGGTTTATGCCGTTTTTTAACATATCTTGAGCCTCTAACATTTCATCATCTCCTAAGTCATAATATGGTTTTCTTACCTCTCTTTTTACATCAAAAAGATTCCACACATATTGTTCTAATTTATAATGAGCGTAAGATCCTACTGATGCGGCATCTTTACCCATCTTTCTCCATTTTGCTCTTAATTCTTCAGCTAATAATACATCACCATTCATCATTGAGATAGATTTATTAAGACTATCAAATGGTTCTGAATACCTCTTAATAAGAGTAGAAACACTTGGTAGATTGGATGTCATTCTATCATTTATCGGATCGTATATACTATATTTGTGAGATTTTTCAACGAATATTAATTTTCGTTCAATTCTCTGTTCTTCAATTGACTCTCTTATATCTTGAGCCAATCCTAATAATTCTTTTGTCGTCATATAAATATCGTAACTACTTAGTTTTTAACGTTTTATATTATATACTCAACTATTATTAAGTTTATTATATAATTTAATATAAAAAGCGTATATTTATAAAAATTTAAGAATTAGAAATGAAGAAAGTAAGAAAAGGAATATTTGAAACAAATAGTTCATCATCACATTCAATCCATATTGATGATGATATGGGATTAATGGACACATCAATGGTACCTGATGAAGATGGAAAAATTTACATTACAGAAAGTGAATTCGGGTGGGAATGGGATAAATTAACAACCGCTCAAGAAAAGGCTGATTATTGTTATACTGATCAACGTAATATAGAAATGCTCGAAAAGGTAATTAAAGACCAAACAGGTGCTAAAGAAGTTATATTTAGTGGTAATGGATACGTAGATAGTCAATCTGGCGGAACTTCATATCTTGCGCACAAAGACGAAGATACATTAAGGAATCTTATTTTTAATACCAGATCCACTATCTATACAGGTAATGATAATGGAGAACCGCCATTATATTTTTACTGCGATTCACATATTGGGAAACATAAAATTACCTTAATTGATAGTGTGATATTAAGAGATAAAAACATTAATTCTTTATTAGATGAAAAAGATGGATTTGATGAAGAAAACCTTAATTGGACTTATAGCTTTGGAACAAAAGAACAACAAATAACCGATGCGGTTTATGAATTTCTACAACATTTCCAAGATGGGTATGCATATACCCACAATAACGATTATTACATAAGAGAGAATATTGATATAAATAAAATGGTAGTTTCAATAGAAAAACATAACCATAAAGAAAAAAAAACATACGATAAACAAGAATTAACTATTTTAATACGAGATAATTAAATGATTACATACCAAAATGGTAATACAACTATTAGTATTGATAAAGATGGTACTAAGACCAGAGAATATTTCGGGAATCCTGAATTAATATTCCCTGAATCTATGGATTTAAAGATTACAAATTATTGTGATCTTTCTAACTATTGTAAATGGTGCCATGAAAATTCTGATAAAAACGGACAACATGCAGATCTAGATAAAGCATTCTTATTGTTAAAAGATTTACCCGCTGGTGTTGAATTAGCAATCGGTGGTGGTAATCCATTAGAACATCCCAATTTAATTGAATTTTTAGTTAATGTTAAGGGACAAGGACTAATTGCAAATATTACTATTAACCAATTACATATTAAGAGATTCTTTTCTATGATTAAATATTTAATTGAAGAGGATCTTGTTAGTGGTATTGGTATTAGTTATAGTGGAAAACATATAGAAGAAACAAAGAAATTGTTAAGACTTTCAGATAATATAGTTTTTCATTTAATAATTGGAATCAATACTCTTGATCAAATGCAAGAAATACACGATATACATTCATATCATAAAGCTAAAGTATTATTGCTGGGATATAAACAATTCAGAAAAGGAAAAGATTATTTCTCTTCAGAAATTACTAGTAATATTGAACAGTGGTATATGAGATTACCTATATATTTTAAAACTATGATTATTGCATTTGATAACCTTTCCATTAAGCAATTAAATCTTAAAAGATATTTTACTGATATTTCTTGGAGTAAATTTTTCATGGGAGACGATGGTTCCCATACATTTTACATTGATATGGTAAATGAAAAATTTAGCAAAAATTCAACAAGTGATGAAAAATTTGATATATTAAATACTACAAAGGAAATGTTTAACATTATTTATAAAAAATACAATTAATGGATATATTTGACGATTTAAAAATGGGAGAAATCTTAATGAGAAAACATGATTGGAAACACGACTGGAGTTTTCGAAGGAATGCGTATAGTAATGTTTATGAAAGAATATACTATAATATAGACACAGAACATTTTATAGAAGTTTCTTTTATTAACAAAGAAACAAGTATTAATATGGTAAAAATAAGTGGGAGTAAAGTTGATATCATATTTTGTAAAAAAATAACTCTTTATTCTAAGTATTTCTTTCTTTATATTAAATTAAAACACATAAGAATTTCTCTTATTAGAAGTTTAAAAAAGGAACGTGATTTAATCCAAAAATTAAAATTAAAAGATATGATCCAAATGGAATCAGATAAAGAAAAAAGAGCATATGATAGTGCAATGAAAAAAATACCCAAATCTTTTTTAAGAGAATCTGTTATCAATGATATTTTAGAAATAAATAAATAAATAAATAAATAAATAAATAATATGAGTAGTGGGGAAATAAATTTAGGATCATTAAAGGAAATTTTAAAATCCATAAAAGAAGGAAAAATTGAATATGGGGATGGTAAAGAATATTGTTTCTTCTTAGATGAAGATGGGTTATTGATTTTAAGAAAGATGAATAACGAAGGGGAATATGATAAAATTATATGGAGCTTTGAAACATATCAATCTAGAGGACTTGGAATAACCGAACTCTTTTTAAAATCATTAGAAATAGAATTCATTCAATAATAATAAATAAATAAATAAATGAGTAAAAATTTAAATGAAGAATTTGATATATTTGAGCAACTTGATATAAGAGCTGATCTCAAACAAGATAAAAAATGGATATATAATAAGCGATTCAACGAACCTAAATTGTATTATGAAATTGACAATGAAACAAAGATTGTAATTGGATTTATTGGATATAACAAAGCTTATATTACTGATGATAATCATCGTGAGAATGATGAGCTTAGAAAATCTATGGTGGTTAAAATGTTAAAATTAGTTGATTCAGATTATGATAGATATGAAAAAATATTCACAAAAATATTACCATATTCTTGGTTAGGTAAAGATTCTGGTTTAATTAAGAAATTAAGAAAAACCTTATTAAGTCATTACGAAAAGGAAGAGATGGAGAGAAAGGAAGAAGAGGGAGAGAAAGAAAGAATAAAAAATGATAAAGAATACGCAGAGAAAAAGATGGAATTTGAAAAAAAGATGAGTAAAGTTCCTGTATTCTATTTAAGAAAAAATACTATTGATAGTTTATTAGAAGATTAAGATTATGGATTTATATAAAAAATTGAAAATAAAAGAGTTATTATATTCCGATTTAGATTGGAAATTAGATAAGAATGATAAATTTAGAATATTCCATGATTTTGATGATAAAAATAAAATGGTCGTTGATTTTGATGTATTTAATGTTGATGGATTCGGAATACGGGTTAGACTTAATAATTATCATAATGGAGACCTAAAAAGAATCACAATTACTAAATATTTATATACATTAAGTTCAAATATGTCTTTAGTATCACATTTACGTAAAATAAGAAAATCATTACTTAAAGAGAGAGTAATGGAGATAAAATTAAGAAAATATAAAGAAGATATGAAATATTTACCCAAATCTTTATTAAGAGATTTAAATATTAATGATATATTAAAACAAAAAACCCACTAAGTAAAGTGGGTTTTTTGTTTTAATATATATTACATGAACAAATTAAACACATACGATGAGTTTATAACAGAAAATGTTATAACAGATAAACTAAAAGGTATCGCAAACGCCATCAAGAAAAAACTCAATAATTTTAATGTTTCCGAAGAAGATATTAAAAATGAATTAGAAAAGAATAATATCAGTAATGATGATATGGTAAGATCTATCAAAGAACTTGAATCTAAAGGATTTAATCTAAATGATGGTATTTCAGGTAACTGGGACAATATTGTTAATCTTGTTAAAGAAAATCAATCGAAAGAGAAAGTAACAGAATCATTAATGATTAATGAAAATTTATCTAATAAATTTGCTAATTTCTTAACTACAATAGGATTTGGATCAGCTTTAACTGCTATTGGATCTGCATTATATGTGAAATTTGGAATGTCAACGGCTAGCCAACTATGGGGAGCGATAAGTTTTAAAACTATGTCAGCATCCGCATTTAATATACCAGTTTTGGGATTAACTTTAACATCATGGATGTGGGTACTAGGAATTGGAATATTAATAGGATGTTTCGGGTTATATTATAGAAAATATTTAAAAAATAGACAGAAATCATAAAGATGAATTATGTAAAAACATTCGAAAGTTATAATAATACTCGACATAATCAATTAGTTAATGAAAATAAATTAACTAAATGGATAGATGGTAATCTAAATACTTTAACTGAATTTTTAGATAAATCAGAAGTTGAATTGAAAGAGAAATTAAAAGATGTTGATATTAAAGAAAATTCCGAAGAGATTAAAGTTAAACTATCTAAAATTTACGATAAAATAGAAGAAAAGGTAAATGATCCAAATGTTCTTAAATGGATTAACAGAACTTTTAATACAGGAATTGTTGGTACAATAATCGCCACTATATATAATCTTTTTTTAGGGGGCAGTATATTTAATGTGCCAATGTTAATAAAAGTTACTATATTCTTATGGGTTCTTAAATATGTTATTAACTTTATGCTAAATGATGAAATTACATTGGGTGGTGAATCTACTAAATTAATAAAAGGCTTCGTTAAATTTGTTAGATCTTTTCTACCTTTTTAATTAAGCTTCTACATTTATTTTCACATTAACAAGTGAGGATACTTTATTTCCTATTATATCTGAAATATCAAAATAAACAAAATAAACACCAGCTGCTTGTATATCTGTAAGTACAACCCCAACCGAAGTTTTAATAATTAAATCAGTAGCTGGCACTGCTGTTATAACAGTATTTTCAAAATCAAGTATAGTAGCTATAATAAAACTTGATAAGATAGTTTTTGTTATTGTTCCTGAATAATCGGTTAGACTAAGAACAGACCCACCAACATACGCTCTATTACCATCAACACTTGTTAAAGATTCACCATAAGGAACTACTGTATCATCATCTGTAACACTAGATGTAAAATAAATGATGGGCTCAAAATCATCAACAGGAGCTGTTACATTACCATTATTATAATCATCAATCCATTGAGTAATTTTAACCCTCCCTTGTGTTGCATCATATTCTGTTTGAAATATTAATAAAATAGAACCCACTGAAGTTTCATCAACAGTTAATATTTTACCATCTTGAACAACGGAATTGATATCACCTAAATTTAAATATAAGATAGGTTGATTAAATTGATTTGTAACAACTAATACTGAATCATCGGAATCCCAAAGAGCAACATCAGTGTGTTTTAAATTAGTAAAACTAATTGGACCATCTGTGTTAGAATCTTCATTTTGAGTAAAGAAATCATAATATTCATCAATAACTGCAACCATCACTTCTATAATAACTGCGGAATTTTGATTAGGGTTATGTAAATATAATTGCTCAATTCTACATTCTGAATTACCAGTGAGTACTAATAATTGAGCAAAAGTAAATAATTTATTCTTATTACTGAAATGACTATATTGTACATAGTTATCAGCCTCAAATTTAGATTTATCATCATATAAAGCAGTGATTGCTAGGAACGTTGCGTTATCACCAAGACCTAAATGGTTCAAAAGATAATTAGTCTGACCAGCTCTTAATGTTATTCTCGCACTCAATACTTGTTGAAAAGGGAATTGTAAAGATGGTAATGTATTCATCTTATGTGTCATATTCGCTCCTTCAACCGCTACAAAAGATCCTTGATACGTTTTTATATGTGTTTGCACAGGTCCAAAAAATCTATTAGTTCCACAATCTGCCATAATTAATTAATTATTAATTTTATTTATTTAAACTATATATTAAATACATAGATTACTTTGTTAACTTTCATTCATTAACAGAAGAGTTGTTTATACTTCTCATAGCAGGCATATTAACCAATTCCTTTATTCTAGGTTCTTGCCATAATCTATCCAATATCTTTTTAATATCTTTTATATCACAAGTTTCACTACTCATTCGTTTCTCCTCATCGTCTACTGAAGGTATTTCATGTTTATAATATATCCACCAATATTTATTATTAGATGGTCTTATATTAGATATAAAATCTCTATTATCATTCACCATACAATGACTATTGATACTAAATATATCAACCATTTTATAAAAAAAACCAAGATTAATGCCCCCATCTTTAGATTTATTATTATAGATCATATTCATTAATCCATTAAATGCCATTCTTATTTTATCATCAGTTTCAAATTGATCCGAAAAAGTTTTTTTAAGTTTTAATTTAGGAATTAGATATTCATTGAATTTTTTCAATGGTTTGTTTATATTTTTCATAGCTTTAGAATTTACCACATCTATAATTTTACTATCTTCCATTATAAAATCAAGCATATCACGTAAACTATTTACATCATGATCTTTTATATAAACACTACCATTTGTGACATAAAAATGATCTTGTTCTCTATCATAGTTATTTGGGTTAGAATATGCGATATACCATAACTTATCTTTATAATCAAATCCAAATGATGTAATGAAATTACCTTCTCCTATCCACCAAACCGTTGGTCTATCTGTTATTGGATCAATATTTCCAGATCCACCATCGTTCATTTTATCGACAATATATTCTAGTAATTGTGGATCATCATTATTAATTTTGGTTAATAGGCTACTAAAAATTTTTATAACAGAATCATCTGTTATAAATTGATTAGAAAAATTTTCGTTAATTTTCTTCAATGCTTTATTTCCTTTATTGATAATATCACTTAATGGGTAAGCAGACGCAAAATAACCACTTCCAAAACTCACAGACACATATTTTTCAAGATGTCTATCTATATAATCTAAAGTATTAGGGGTTGCGTTTTCTATAACATAAGTTATCCAAATATCACATTTTTTTAAATCTATTTCATCTTTTATTAAATCATATAAGATAGTATCAAAATCATTAACAGTGCCATCATCTTCTATAAGTGTTTTTTCAAATTCGGAGTTCTCTGAAAAAGTCACTTCTAACATATTATTTTCTGGTATATCTAATTTAGATGATACATCTTTTCTAAGAATAGGAATAACAGCAACTATAATTTTAAGTAATTTTTTTGTTTCATATCTATCATATTCAGGTTCTTCTGAAGATTCGTTTAATTGTTTAGCTAATTTATTTTCATCAAAATTAGACATTATCTGATCATATATATCAGATATCATAGTAATATCTAATATATTTAAATCACTAACCATCTCAATTTCTGTATCCCATCCTCTATGAAACCTAACTTCATTATATCGTATGAACCATTTATTAAAAGGAGATCCTCCTCTTTTTTCGAATCGTGGATGATATCCAACATTACCATTTATATCACTAAAACTTTTCACTAAATTTTGTATTTTTTCAAATACCTTTTCATTCTTTGAAATATCATCCAAAAAATTAATAAACATATTTCTTACCTTTCTCCCATTTTCATCAGTGAAATAATATTTATCATATTTATATTTATCAGTAAATGCCATATATATATATTTATCTGTTATTATATTGTCTTAAAAAGCTTATTTAATTTTGATATATGATCATCTATACTATATCTTATATCAAAATAAACTGTAACATTATTATATTCAACATCAAAATCAAATTGATCTATTTCATATTTTTCACTCAATTTATCTAAGATTACTTTAACTTTTTCTAATGTTATTTTTGAATTAATTCCATCTATTAAATTAACATAAGAACTCTTAGACTCATTATCAACAAAATTTTTATTTACATCTTCTTTATCAAAACTTTTCTCATCATTATTAAGAGTATAATCCATTCTAAAAATTAATTCAAAACCTTCTAATGATCCTATTTCATCATTATACATATCTTGTAAAACCTCATCTAATTCTTTAATACTCTCTAATCCTTTATTTTCCCAATGATTAGCTTTATATAAAAGAACTATTTCATAACCTGGACTTTCTAAACTTATTTCCCTTACCCAACTTTCTCCTGTTCTTTCTAAAATATCTTTATACATATAATGAACAATAGGTAATACCATCTTCATAAAATCAATATTATCTTTTATAAGATAATTTTTATCGAAGTTTTCCTTTATATATTTTATATGTTTCATAAATAAATCTATTATAATTTAGTTGTATTACTAGGATTAGAAGATGCTCGGTATCTATTAAAACTATGGGCAGTAGTATTAATTGGATCTAAATAAACTTCATAATCATTTTTATTTGAATAATAATTTCTTGTAACACTTGAACCTATTTCAGTATTACCAGCACTTGTGAATTGTCTATAATTATTATCCCTTCTTGGCTCTTCTCTTTGTACGAAAAGTCCTGTTAATATCTTAGAATCATAATTAGCTGCTACAACAGACATTTCATATCTACCTTCCTCCATAGAAAGACTATTATATTTCCCTATATTATTAGTTGTTCCAAAATCAGATACAAACTGCCTAACATTTAAAAAGGCAATATCCGCATTTTCAATAGGTAATCTAGTACGGTTATCATATACATGAATTCCAAAACCTTCAGTATTTGTGCTATAACCAGTAACTACTGTTAAAACCGTAGATGCTATATAACAATAATAACTATGTTCATAAACAACAACCTGATATGTACTTTGTGGTTTTAAATTAATAACATCTATCCCAACTATCCCTTCGTTCATACCCTCATATACTACGTATGTATCTGAATTTGATGATACGGGATCCACTGGATCAGGATATGGATAATATGGATAACAACTACCACTACCACTTGTAAGAGACACTAATGGATCTCCTTCTCCTAATTTCAGACTACCTGTATATCCAACACCATCTATTGGGTGTTTTACACTATCTGATCCTTTTGTAACGGCGACCAATCTACGAAGACCATCTCCCTTAGTAAAATTTATTCTAAATCCATTACTAAGTACAATAGTTGCCTCTAAACTCGTTGCTGGTGTTGTCGGTGCTGCCATAATTTATATATTAATTTTCATTTATTTTTTTAATAGTATTCACACTATAACTATTTAGAATATCGGATTGATTTAATATTTCACTTAAGATTTCCACTAATTGTTCAGTAGAAAGGTTATTTATATTCATTTCAAATGGGTCCATCATATCAAACATATCTCCTATAGCACGAAATTCAAAAACCCATCTACCGTGTCGTTTTATAATTTGGTCTATCTTACAAGTTCCCGACAAATCATCATAAATATCATCAATTTCAACATATAGATCAAAACCTTTAGTATCTAATTCATCACTAACCTTATATACTGAATATGCATCTAGTAAAGATATAATCATATTTTTTACTTTGTCATTATATTTATCATTAACAGATTTAATATCTTTATAATAATTTACACATAAATAATCAACTTTCTTATTCTCGTTAATTCTTTTAATATTTTCTGTGAATTTTTTCACTATTATTCTTCATTTATTTTTTTAATTGTGCTTGTACTATAATATTTTGTCAATTCTTCTATTCCTAACATTTCTCTTAATAATGTAGATAAATCCGCAACATCTAAATATTTTATGAATTCCTCAAAACCTCTATCATTGTTAGTTTCTCCACTTACTTTCCATGAACCATTTACATGATAAATAGTATAAATATAACAATCGTTAAGATAAATAGCCTCTCCTGGAATTTCATAAACCGCAAAATCCCCACTTTCTTCTGGATTTTCATCTTTCCATGCGTCCATTATACCATATATCATATTTAATAATTTTGGATGATATTCAGATGATAATAATTCAGATTTCTCATCAAACTCATCACAAAGAAAAGTTACTTCTTTTCCTTCTTTTATTAATTTTATGTCGCTAAATTTTTTCACCTATTTAAGCTGATTTTTTAGTTCTTTTCTTCCAAGGTTTTCTATTCTGATTATCAGAAAATGGTTCTGATAAATATTCATCATAAGTTTGAATCTTTGTTTTAAAAACATTCCTCTTAGTATTCTTCAAAGCATTAGAGAAGCTATCATCACTAACCCTATCGCCAATATTACTACCACCCATTGCATTAGAGACCATCTTCATCTGATCTAATGTTTTTTTATGTACCATTGATTCAAATTGAGCAAACCTTTTAATTTTATTTTCCATAATTAATTATTACATAATTTTTCTTATATTTATATATTTAAAATTTAAAATGGTTATTATTTATATGGTCATATACTCAACTATATAACAAAATTAAATATAAATAGAATGATAGTGAATACATTACAGAAAATAGAAGACTTTAAATATAGTTATTTTATATTGAATAAAAATCAATATAGAATAGTTAAACAGAAATTCATCAAAACTCTTGATGAATTTCCACATGCATGTGAATATTGTATATTAGGGTGGAAAGAGAATAAATCAGTGCTTTATTCTATACAGGCTATGAGAACGAAAACCTTTCCTTTATTTAAACAAAAAAATAAAAAGAAATTTAATTACGATTTATCCTTTTTAGATCCATATATTTCCGATGATAAATCCATTTTTTTACAAAGTGATAAGGTAGTTCCTAGCACAGATAATATTGATCAATTATACGCAATAGATCATATATGGTTAGCTTATGTTTATACTTCCAAAGGTGGAATAAAAAGAATGTGTGTAAATAAAAATTTATTTGGAAGTTTCAAATTAATTGGTTCAAGAGATATGAATATAAATGAAATTTTACTATCTTTGTAATTATAATTATAAAAATTAAAAATAACTATGAGTAAAAAAATAGGATTTGATATACACGGAGTACTTGATAAAAACCCAGAATTATTTTCTGATATTATCAATCGTTTTCGTGAATTAAATTACGAAATACACATACTCACAGGTTCTTTAATTGATAAGAAATTAATAGATGAAATAAGAAGTTATAATATTAAATACGACTATATTTTTTCTATACTAGGATACCACAGAAAAATAGGAACTGAGATGTGGGAAAACGAACATGGGTGGTGGATAGATGATGATGTATGGGAAGGCACCAAAGCTATTTATTGTAAAAATAACAATATTAATTTTCATATAGATGATAGTCGTCTATATGGTAATCACTTCGAAACTCCTTTTGGTCATATAACACCTATTCAGGAAAATCCAAGAATATTAGAAATATCAGGTGATGTAGATACTGAAATTTTAAATGTATTGAAAAGTTATGAAGGATATTATAAAATGAAATTCTAAATAGATATGGATATTACTACACTTTTATTAATAATTTTATGGACAATAATATTACCATCGTTTTTATTATATTATATATTTAAAAGAAGAATGAACATTCAAAAAGAATTTCACAGAACTCAAAATATAATTAAGAAATACGAAAATGAATTATATTCAGCAGGGTACAATTTTCGATCCACAGAAGGTGGAAATGGAGATCGATGGGACAATTATAGAAGACAAAAAAATAATTATAATGGATATACCGAATCGGAAAGTAATTCACAAATTAATTTCTGTAAATTTCACATATATTTAAATAAAAAAAATATTAAATATATTGAAGATAATTTTAGTGACATACCTTATTTTAGATCAATTAATAGAGAGAGATTAATTAATACTATATTAGTAAATTAATTACATTCTGAATTTTTTACTATCAACAAGATTAACGAACCATTCATCTTTTAGCATGTTATCTATATCATCATCATTACTAAACAAATCTTTTGATACCCACATACCATACGTTGTCAAATCTCCTTGTATCTGAGCTCTAATTTTCATCATCGGTATAAATTTTTCTTTAAATGGGGTATATTTAACCATTTTTTCAGGTTCTAATACCCTTTCGTAATAAGATTTTCCTGTAGTCGGATTTTCTCCTACTTTTTTATTCACATATCTAGCATTAAAAACATATAAATCATTATCTTCAAAATTTTTCATAGCTCCTTTGTTTTTATAATAACCTTTGACATTATTAAAATGTTTAGATTGTTCTACCCATTTACCGCTACTATTTAGAATTTCATCCCATTGTTCTGAACTATCATTATATAAACTATTCATAGTTTCAAAAGGTAATTCAGTCAATAATTTAGATAAGTATCTTAAACTATAATCAGGATTGATTTTAAATAATGATTCTATGAAATTTTCATCACGTAAATATTCTGGTTTAATTTTTACTAATTCTAACCAAGCATTTTTAAAGTCATATGAGTCACCATACCAATCTTTTGCTCTTGGTGCATCTAATTCTTCTTTCCACCCACCAGCACGTTTTATTAAATTAAAAATCATTTTTCTATAATTAGATTTCGAAAGATTTTCAAAATGATCATTATTAAAACTACGCGATAATAAAAGATCGGGTGCTTTAATAATATAATCTATAACTTTTTCACTTGGTAATCTATTTGATATCATTTTTTTATTAATCATAGCAGGATATTTATCAAGTAAATCTAATACTTCTTGGTCGGTTAAAAAATCTATTCCACTAAATATCTCCATATATTTTTTTGGATTTTCCCATAGAACTTGTTTTTTGAATTTATCATTTAACACAGGATGTAATTTACCATATTTATTAATATATTTTGGAATTGCATTTAAATTGTACCTAAAATATTCTTTCGCATCTCTATTAGAAAGTTGATCAATACTTAATAACCATTTTTCTGTATTTTTACCAATTGCATGATGTAATTGGGTTATTGGAGAATCAGTATTATCAAAAGCTACTAATCCATCTTTATAAATAGTTATTCCTATCTTAGACCATGAACTCATGTCTGTTCCTACTCTACTGAAATCCCATATAAAATACTGAACACCTAATTTATTAGGAACGTAACTATCCCAATACGACCCACCATTTCCTGATATACACCATTGAGAAGATCCAAATTTACATGAAGCTTCTTTTGAGAATACCATAGCGACTAGCATTTTACCAGAAACTTTAAATACTCTAATACCATCTGATTCTTCAATTTCATCTACTAATTCTTTAATAGATTTATTATTACTACCTAAATAATGTTTAATCGCATCATAAAATGACTCAAATGATTTATATCTAGAAACTTTTTTAAGGAAAATGTTTTTATATTCATCGTAATCAAAATCTATAAGGACTTCTCTAAATTTCTTAGATTTACTTTTACTACCTCTCAACTCATTTCTTAAATGATTAGGTAATAGTTTAGTGAACTTATTGAATTTTTCAATTAATTCTATATCTGCTATCTCATCGGTTAATTCCTCATAATTATTTAATGAGAATAAATCTATGTTATTTTGTTTTATAGTATTTCGGTGCTTCTGTATAATTTCGTAATAATCTTTAGATATCTCAATTTCTTTATCCTCAGGAACCTTACTATTATCATTCAGCTTCTTAAAAAATTCCAAATATTTTGGTTCTTTTCTAAGAAAACTCCATTTTCCATTTAAATCTTCATGATTTTCAAATAATCGCAATCGTAGATACTTCATTTATTATATATTTAATTTTTAAAACATAATAGTAATATATGCATATAAACAATATAATAAAATTATTAAATAAAGAATATTATCATGAACATACTTTTCATAGGTCGCCCAGGTAGCGGAAAGAGAATACAAGGGAAATTATTAAGCGAAGAATTGGGATATACTTCCGTTATATCCATAGATATTATAAAAGATGAAATTGAATCTGGGTCAGATTTAGGTATAGAATTAGAATGTACTGTAAATGATGGTAATTTAATATCCGCACCTACTATGAATAAATTAATAAATAAATATTTATTTAAAAGAGGGTTTGAAGACAACGCTAATGGATATGTATTTGATGGATATCCCCGAACAATTAAACAAGCAGAAAATTTAGATTCTATATTTAAAATATCTAAATCTAAAATTGATTTAGTATTTTTCCTTGAAGTAGATGAAATCATATTAATAGAAAGAACTTTAAGAACAGGAGAAATTTCTGGTAGAGAAGATGATCAACACGAAGATATAATCTTACAAAGAATTAAAAATTATGATAAATCAACTGAACCATTGAAAAAATATTACGAAGATAAATTACATATTATTGATGGTAATAAATCTATTGAAGATGTTCAATCAGATATTATGGAGATTCTTCATCAAGAAATAACCAAGAAATACCAAAGTGTGTAAATATAATAATATAATAAAATTACTTGGATATACTGATGATCAAATATATAAAATTGAAGATAATTATATAGAACCATGGTTCGATAAAGGTGGTCTAAAAATATCTGTTTTAATGGACGATTCATTAAGAGATACTCCTATACACTTCATATCAAAAGAAAAACACACTGACTTAATGACATCTAATAGAGATATTTCATTAAATAATATTTTCAAAGAAGATAAAGATAAAGAAGAACTTATAATTCCACAATGGAAAGTTGGAGATATGTGTTATTTTGAATATAAAATTAATTATATTTCTGATATGGAAGATGATAAAATAACAGGGTGTAAAGATGATTTCGGGGAACACATGGGAATTTAAATGATAGATGTTTTAAAATAACCCCCTTTACTATGAGATGTAGTAAGAATGTTGAGTTTTTCTATCGCTGGATAAGTGAATCAGATGTAACAGTTCCCAATGAATACATTGTTAATTATCCTGATATTCATGAAACTTTTGTTGATATGTGGGCAAATAGAATAAATGCTGGTGTTAATAGTAGCACTGATCCAATTAATAGGTTAGGTGAATCTATAATAAATGCTATTCAGAAAAGTAATTGGGATTTAACATATGAAAATGGACAAGAAGAATTTAGAATATTCAAAGAAAGAGGACACGCCAGATTAACAAATGAGTTACAAGTATCTTGTGATGGGATTAGTAACACAGATAGCTGGATTCCAATACTAAACTTAAAATAATATGATTAATTAATTATACATGGCATATAAATGGACAATGAGAAATGGTGACCAAATTGATATATCAGATATGTCTACTAAACATATAGAGAATACTATAAATCACCAACAAGGGAGGTTAGATATTGTATCAAATCTAACTCATAGAAATGCTATAAAAAGAGCAATTAATAAATTTATTGTAGAACTAAGAGATCGTAATATAGATATGCTTTTAGAGGAAATAGAAGATTAAAAAATTCTAATATATAAGTCTGTATGAAAAAAGAATCGGACTTAGCAGATATTGTAATTAAACACTTTGAAAAGGATAATTATGAAATATATTCAGAAGTAATTTATAAATCAGGATCTAAAAGAGCTGACATTGTGGCAGTAAAAAATAATGAGTATATAGTAATAGAAACAAAAATGTCAATGAATATGACATTACTCGAACAAGGATATTTTTGGAAAGATAAAGTACATAAAGTTTATATTTGCTGTCCGAGTAAAAGGAAATTAAACCGATTCGCATTACAAGTTTGTAGAGATCTAGGAATTGGAATTTATATCTACCGAAAAAACAAACTTGTATTAATGAATGATAGTACAATATGTAGTGATCCTGATTTACCTAAATTACATGAGCAACAAAAAGATAGTATATCAGGAAGTAAAGGTGGTGGTTTCGTAACCCCTTTTAGATTAACAAGAGAAAAATTAGTAAAATATATAACAGAAAACGGAAATTCTTCATTACACAGTGCTATTAAAAACATAGATCACCATTATAGTAGTATTTATAGTGCAAAAAACGCTCTTCATAAGATGATTAATACTAATGTTATTACTGAATTAAATATATTTAGAAAAGGTAAAGAAGTGTGGATTAAATTAAGTTAATTAAGATCTGTTAATCTTTTTCATATAACTACCAGTAGATGGTAATTTTTCATAGAAATCATGAAGAACCATTAAATGAAAATAAATAAAAGTAGTAGATTCTTCATAAATATCATATCGTATTATTATTTCCTTTAATTCTTTGAAACTACTTATTTGACTCATATCATCCAGGAAACTCCCAGATGAAAGATGGTAATTATATATTCCGTCTGTAAATATTTCTGGTTCTCTAAATCTATAATTACTAAGTGGAATGCCACCATCAGATGAATTATTCCACTTACGTAAATCATTCTCTTCTTCTCTTTGCTTAGCATCTAATATATCTGAAACTTCTTGTTCAAAAGCATCTTTCTCACCACAATCAGAAAGGTAATTTATAATTCTATTTAAACTATCTTTTGGATCTTCCGTGATATCATTATAATTGGTTTCTAATATTTTACTGAACTTTTTCATATCTACTTTTATATATTAAATAATTTTAACTATATTTGTATTATGGTAAAAATAGAATTTGAAATATCAGACGAAGCCTACGATCTATTAATTAAAATAGGCGAGGAGAAGTGGATAGAATATAGAGACCGATATAGCGATGTAGAAGAATTTAAAAAACACAGTGGGTATCCAGATGGTATAAATACAGTAGAGAAATTTTTATCAAGAAACCACAACGGCACTCAAGGATTAGCTTGGGAATTATGTGATCATAATCTTATAGATTCGGATGAAAATTCTTGGCATACAACCTTTGTATTAACCGATTTTGGTAAAGAAACTTTATCAAAGCACAGAATAAGAGATAGAGAGATTAATAAAGTATTAGAAAATTAAATATGAGAAAATTTCGTAAATGGTGGAGAAAACATGGAGCGAAAGTATTATTATTAACACTAATACTTTCTATACCAATAATGTTAATATCACACTCAGTAGGTCAATTAATACTTGGAGTTTCTACGTTATTAATGTTAACTGTTCCCTGTAGTATTATAAAAGTAAATACCAATAAACCATTATGGTATCTAAGACAATTATTTATTTTCTTATTAGGAATAAATGCAATATATCAAGGAATTATATAAATAAATGAGCCGTGGGTATTAAAGTCAATGCGGTTTGGCGAGAAGCTTCTAAACCTTCTTCTTACGGGTTCGATCCCTGTACGGCTCACTAAAATAATAAATAAATAAATAAATAAATATGAATGATAGATATTACATAAAAAATGAAATTGTGTCAAGGGAAGTGTACTCAAAATATAAAGACATTTTTTATAATCATCTTATGCCACACAACTTCCCCTTTAATGGTCTTAAATTCATACTGAATGATAATATAATTAACTACCCCCAATGGTTATTAGATATGTTTATTAAAGATAATATCTTGGGGGATATAACACTAAGAGATGAGATTATTAACGAAATATTATAGTACCGATCATTCTTCCGATATTTAAATGTCAATATGTCAGGTGATGTCAGTAAAAATTAAATGGTATAGAAGTTGAAATAGGTATAAAAGAATAAACAAACAAATAATAAATTATATATACAATAGATATGAAAGATACTTAGATTAAATCCAACAAAGAAGAAATTAAATTAATAATTGTCACAAGATCTGATATCCCACCTGGGGATCAACTTGCACAATCTACTCATAGTGTTGCCGATTTCGCGGTAGAACATACAGAAAAATTCCTACAGTGGAAAAAAGAATCAAATAGCGTTGTCTGTTTAGCTGTTCCAAACGAAAAATCCTTATTAAAACTTTACGAAAAATTAAAAGATAGAACCGAAGTGTCATTGTTCTTTGAACCCGACATCGATGGTTATACATCTATGTCCATATACGGCACACCTCAAATCAGAAAAAAATTATCATATTTGCCATTATCCTTACGGGAGTATAGCTCAGTTGGTAGAGCTTTGGACTCTAAATCCGAGAATGTCGTGGGTTCGAACCCCACTACTCCCTCTAATAATAAAAAGAAAACTGTCGGTGTACCCTAAGTGGTTGACTTCTCGAGAAGTCTTATGGGAATTGGACAGCAAATCCTTTGATCGTAGGTTCGAATCCTACCACCGACTCAATTAATTGGATAATCCAATTAATATTAAAAATAAATAAATAAATATATTATGAAAAACCAAACAGTAGTAATTACAGAAAAAACAAAAAACATTTTAATTGATTCTTTGGAGTCAATATTAGACGATTATGAAATTGAGTCAAATTATGTCGATAGTGGTGGATGTAGTAGAGGGTATGATGAATACTTATTAAACATTGACTTAGGAGAAACTGATGTATATGAACTTATCGAGAATCTTGAAAGAATCCTTAAATTATGTAAAGGAGATCTCCTTGAAACAAGAGATGAAAACATTGATGTATTAACACAAGAAATTTAAAAAAATTAACTATATTTGTAAAATATATGAAAGCAATAATATCAATAAGAGCAAGTAAAAATATTCTGAAGCCAGAACTCAGGAAAAATTATGGTGATATAGTAACATTATACAGAACTGATAGTGTTGGTAGTAAATCACTCAAAAGAGAATTCGCCAAACCTTATGGTTATGAAATTCGTAATAATGAAGCTATCATAAATGGATGTGATAAAAAAGAATTTGAAAAATTATTTGTTGGTGGTCAAGTATCAACACTAAGAAATATGTTCGAAGAATCTGATCAAAATAAGTATTACCACGCATATATAGGAAAGACCGTAATAGGGTATGAAGTATTTGATGATATTGATACTGAGAAATATAGTATCAAGACAGGATCAACTCCCATATTATCGGTTGATATGTTTATCATAACTTGTCATAGTGATGGAACTATCGATGTAACAGATGCAATTGTTGAGAATAGAAATAAAAATATAGAATTAATATTAGAATAAATAAATAAATAAATTAAAAACAGAAATTATGAAAAACACTTAGATTACAGAAACCAGAAAACCAGAGATTCAAGATTTAATTCTTGACATGAAAAACACGCCACAGACAGATACTCAATCTGTTTGGCAACACGGTCAATCAGTTCGAAATTATATGTTCGATCTATTAGACCATCTACAAAAAGGAACACCATTAAAATATGAATGGAAGCTTCCGAGTTGGATAAACGATCCAATCTTACTAGAAAACTTACCAGATAGACAAACATTGGAACTATACACAGTTTACCATGACTGTGGGAAGCCGTATTGTCTTACATATGGTGAAGATGGTCGAAAACACTTCCCTAATCACGCAGAGGTATCATTTAACACGTTTAATGAGTTATTTGATAACGATGTGTCAGCGGATCTAATCCGTAGGGATATGGACTTCCATTTACTCAGAGCCGATGGTCTACAAAAATTTTCCGAATATGAATATTGTACTACATTAATGTTATCCGCCTTATCGGAGATACATAGTAACGCTACTATGTTTGGTGGTATGGAATCTACGAGTTTTAAGATAAAATTCAAACACACTGAAAAAAGAGGGAGACAAGTATTAAATTTAATAAAAACAAACAGTAATATAAACAAAAATTAAAAACAAACAATTATTATGAAAACAACAAAAAATTATTTAGAACAAACAAGCAAACATTTATTTCAATTTGAATCAGAGAATGGTAAAAAATCATACTTTCAAAAAGTGATTGTAAATGACGAAACTGGTACATTTAATGTATTAAAATTTGACGAAGAGTTAAATTTAATAAGTAACAAAGAATATAAAATTTCTGATTGGGAGAGAACATCCCCGAAAGGTAAGACTTATATACCCACCGAATTAAAAAATTGGATCCTATTCTATAAAGGATGTTGGGGAGAATTTTATAAAGTAAAAAGTATCAAACACTTCAAAGCAATTAGAGAAGTGATTGATAGTATTGTTTCTACTCAAAAAATAGCGGCATAAATAATAATAATTCTACTTGGACATTAGCTTGGACACTCTTTATGTCCTAGTGTCCAAGTAGAATTTAAAAAATAATAAAATTATAATTAATGGAATCTAAAAAGAAAGTAATAAAAAGAATAAAGGGGTTTAGAAAATTAAAAAATGGATGGAATGGATATGGGTGTAATAAAATGTCCTTATCTGCTGTTGGTACTACTTTAATGTTCTACGAAAAATTATGTGAATATTTTCCATATAATGACATACTACCTTACCCAACTGCGGATAGTGGAAATGAGCATAGAAGACCCACTAATAGTATGAGTTCCGTTACATTAGAGATAACAAAATGTACTGATGATTTACATAGAAGGAATCTTGAATTAGATTTTCGTTTTGATGGTATTGAAGTGTGGGGATATTCTGAAAGTAGAATAGAAAAAGAACACAAATTTAAGAATGTTTTTGATTTTCCCTTAGAGAAAGCAAATAGTGATGAGGTAGCGATAATACATAGATTTGATGAGTTGATGGAATATTTATATTGGTTAGATCCTAGTTTACAATCCTTGATGAGAGAAAAATATATTGATGAGATTATTTAATATATAAGATTATGAATGATAAATCAGTAATCAACAAATTCTATAAATTTGTAAATAATTTAGGGTTTTTTGAAGAATATTTTAATTTAAATGAAAAGATGATTAAGAGTGGTAATATCAGTTATCGAGCGACTTTTAAATTATTTGATATATCTATTACTGACACACATAAGGAGGATATTGAAATTGCTGATGATATAGAATATTTTATAATACGTGAGTTTAGAACTTTTTTCGATACAGATTATGATTATTATGTATACCAAAATGGTGAATTTCGAGAAGCTCTTTGTAATAATGAATGTAACGAACATATGTATATTCATATTAATAAATTGATTGGGGAAAGTGCAATTGCTAAAACAATATCTATCACGAATAGTCCTTGGTGTAACCCAATTGCTGAATTAAATATAAATGACTGGTTAGAAAATCAAGAAAAAACAGAAAAAATGTTCCGAAAGATTAATGAATTAAAAAATGTTCCTGAAGATACTTTTGAAGGTTGGTTATCTGTTAAATTACAAAATAAAGTTGGTAAGAAAATAGGAGCTGGTATAGAAGGTAGTGTGTATGATTTCGGTGAAAATAATAAAAGGGTAATTAAAATAACCACAACAGATGTTATTTCGCTTTATAAAAGTCTTAATAAGGATATCAAAGGGATGGTTAAAATATATCATATAGGACTTATAGAGTCACCTAACCGATTTAAAACTAAAGATAGATATAAAGTTAAATTGAAAGGGAAGAAAAAAGTATTAGGTTTTTCTGATTTTTTTTCACAATTAAGTCAAGAAATAATGTTAACAGATAATAAAATTGGATATATTATAATGGAAAAGGTTGAAACAGAATTAGTTTATAAAGAAATGAGCTACTTAATTAACACATTAGAGAATACTATATTCCATAAACGAAATCATAAAATTTTCCTTTCAGATGAAAAATTATTTAATATAAGTTCCAATACCGATGCTTTGTCTTATTTATATAAAGCAGTTATGGAAGATTATGATCGATTAAAAAACTATTTAAAAAAATGGGATAATTTACCACCTATATTATTTGAAATGTTGGAAGTATTTAATAGTGTTAGTAAAATATATCCTGGATGGGAGGATATACACAACCAACAATTCGGTAGAAATAGAAAGGGGGAATTGGTTGTTTTTGATATAGGGGATGATGATGAAAAATGGGGAGCGGATTTATCTAAATTCCCTGTTCCTAAAAATATAATAAGGGAAAATACTAATAAAGATTGGTTGAAAAACAACACGGACACTGAAAATATGGTTAAGAAGATTAATAAATAAAAATCAATTGATCAATTGATCAATTATATCTATTCTGTTCTTAATTACAAAAACATCAGGAAAAAACTCTTCAAAATATTTATCTTCCATTATATTCCCTCTGATACACAGATGATTTAACGAATAAAAAATATAATATTCATTTTCTTTTAATTCTAAATAATCTAAAACTGTAGAATTGCAACTAAAAGTGGATACACTTGATATATCACTTCTATAATTTGTCTCAGGTTCTAATGGTAATGTATATATTGGCTCATGGACTAAAAGAATAATTTTTTCCAATAACTCATCTGTTAAATAATTTACATTATAAGTTTCATGTTCTAAAAATTCAATAATTAACTCTCTTTTTTCAGATACAGACTTATAATATAATAGTAATGGGGGTAATAACATAATTATTATTCTGGTAATTTTCCACCCATTATATCACCTAAGAAATCTTTTTCTTTAATTTCTTCTACGATACTACGTGGTTTATCGAATATAATATCTTTTTTTAACATAAAACTTATTCTTATATTTCTTCTACCTGCTTCACCAGCACCTGGTCTAATATTAATTATCCCATATTCTTCATACACAGATAAATCTCTTAACATATCTTCTATGTTACCATATTCAACATCTTGCCCTCTTTTGATTTTACCATTTATATTATCAGGATTTTGAGACACGAAAGTTATTTTCTTAATTTCCTCATCTAATAATATCCAATTCCTTAAAATGGGTGGTAAGTTAGGCCAATTGTTTCTTTCCCTTAGAAAAAATTCTAATTCTCTTTTTCTTTTTCTTAAATCTTTAGATAATTCTCTCATTAGTAAATTTATTTGTTTTTATATTCTATATATTGTTTTATTAATTGCTCAGCATCGTGTTGGTATCCACAAAATGTACATTTATGTATATTAACTGAAACATGATCTATTTTTTCTTCTACAATATATTTAACTCCACTAACACCACAATTTAAACAAGTAAGATTATTTATATGTTTTCTCATCTTAATATATTTATTTTATAAGTTTTTATGTAATTTTTTTATATTATAATCAAAGATAGACTTCACTTTATCATAATCTTCTATTTTAACTGTTATGGAATCGTGGACTGTGAAAAATATTAAATCAGGATATTTTTCACTAACCTCTTCTAATATTATATTAAATAAAAAGTTTGATTCAGATCTTTGTAATTCATATGCTAATGATTTATAATTTTCTTTTTCTTTTTTGTATGTTTTTATGAAACTAAAAATAGATGGGAATAATCTGTTGAAAATTTTATTTTCTTTTTTATTAAGGTGGTTAGTTCCGAAGAAAACAGTATACATTAATTTCTTAACTTCTTTACGACTTGAAATATTTGTATTATGTGACATATAAATATATAATTTACCATTGATAACTAATTGTTTAAAAAATTCATATTCTTCTTGATCAACCATGTCTAAATTTTCACTCATTAGATATGTTAAGAAAATCGGCTGGGAATTTATTATATCAATTTCCTTTGTGGGACTTCCATCTATTAATAAAAATTTATCTCTAACTCCTGATTTAATTGTGGTTAAATTACTATGGAACCTACCATAACGATCAAATTTAAACCACATATCGTTATGTTTTACACATTTTATACTATGTGTATTTTTAGTTAATTGATTTTTAGTTAAAGGTAGAGAATCAATATATTCATTAGCGTCTACATAATTAATAGTCACACGATCTAAATTCTCAACCACTTTAACCATTAAATCTAATGAAATAAATTTATAATTTAAACTCCTTAGATAATTAACTGTGAAAAATTTTCTATATTTTTTCAATAATATAGTATCACTATTTTTTATTGTAATAACATCAAGTAATGTCTTCGGTAAAATTAAATAGGTCTTACTTTTTTTACCTGTACAATAATTAGATTGTAATTTAATTATATCATTATCTAATAAGTAATTAACATAAAAATTATAAAAAGTTCCATATCGTTCTCTTAGAATTCTTGAGTCTAAATTAAAAGCTGTTTTGTCTATATAATAACATTTCTTTAATAGAATATTAACTATATCTACTAGATATGCAGTTTTTAATAATTTCTCTTTATAGAGTACTTTTTTATCATCTCCTATTAAATCTGCTAGATTTTTAGGTAAATAAGATAGAATATATTTCTTGGATTTAGATTTGTTTTTTAGTTCTAAAAGGTTCAAATTCAATAACTTATGATTTTAATTATTGTATTGATTTAACCTATTTTGTTTGTTTGAAATTACTAAAAGTTTTGAGTTTTTCGTATTTTAAATTTAAAGATGTTTGATCAGGATCTACTCCATCGTTTATTAATTCTTCTACATTAATTTCCTTTTTTATTATTCCTAATTTATTAAGATAATCATCAGATAAATTATCTAAATCATTATAATTCATATTCCCTCCATATGAGGAAGTTTTATATTCCCCAATTGGTTTATGTATTTCATAAATGGTCGCAAGCCCATTAAATTGTATTTCTTTAAATGGTACAACATATAGTTTCCCCCTCACAGTATTTTCTTCCTTTGATATATAACCAAACCATTTAATCCTCCAAGTATTTATCTGAATTGCATCATAGTTAATATTAAAATAACCACTATAATCTTTTAGTTTACTCATCTCTTCTATACTATATTCATCACCATCATTATATGTCCCATTTATAATTTTACCTATTACTTCTTCTAATTTTTCATTAGCTTCTGTTAAATCACCCTGACCTATATAATTACTAGCATGTGGATAATCATCATAATGAACATCTATTTCCGATAAATCACTAGGGTGAGCATCTATCCAATCTCTTATATTTAAAGTTCCTGTTTTTCTTAATGTAGTTTCTATATCTTTTTCAGATATTATCCATTTTGGATCATTAATATTTTCAAACTCACCCACTTTAGTATTATCATATTCATTTGAATCTTCGTTAATAAGTACCTGAGCTTTTTCTAACGCATCTTCCCAAAATCTCTCAAAGTAACCATATCCTGATTTAACATAATAAGTTGTAAATTGTTCATCTACATTTTGTATAATAGACATTACATCATTAAATTCTAAATCTCCATCGATTAACTCATCTATTTGTTTTTCTAATACATCATGAGAAACCATTGATTTAATTAAAATATAATATTCTTTTAATAATGTATTTACTTTATCTGAAAAGAAATAATTCATATAATTGTATTCTTCATCATCAAGGTTATCAAGAAGTCCACCATAATAACTTCCCAATGACTCTAACCCCCAATGTTCATCATCATCAATATTTAATATATTTTCAGTATATTCTTCAGACGACATTTCAAAAGAGAAATTTATATCAGAACTATGACGACTATACCAACCCGTTTCAATTTCAATAGATAATGGGAAGTCACTACTCATTTCTAAAATTTCAGTATTAAATAAAAAATTAAGTCCTTCTGATTCAAATTCACTACCATAATTATTAATTAATGTGATTTTATCTAAAAAACTAAGAGCATTAATCTGTATTAATAATGAATTATCAATATTTTTTTTTATATAAGATTCCACACCACCCTCTTCATTTCCAGCATTATTACAGAAATCAAATACTACTCTTATATTCTCATCATTCTCACCATTATTATTAGAATGAATAAGAGCCTTAATTCCACCAAATTCCTCAGCTTCTTCTTTTGATAATAACCCATAAACTAATTTATAATTAACAGGTATAATATCAATAAACTTTTCCATTAAATCATTTTCATATAATAATTGCATTGTAGTACTACTAATTCCATGTGCGTCTATTATCTTATTAATATCTTTTTTAATATCCATCGGAACTAATACATTAGGTATATCATATTTAATTAAATATGGTTCTATATTTACAAATGCGTCATTTTTAAGATGTGCAGTATATGAGTCTCCATTTTTTTTAATAGTTATTCCCACCTTACTATCTATATTAGATGAAGCTACATTAAAATTCCATAAAAAATATTGTTTGTTTCCTGTTTTTAATCCAGCATATTGTTCCCAATATGATGCGCCATTACCTGATATACACCAAGATTTAGAACCTAATTTAGTAGATGCGTATTTAGTAAATACTTCGGATATTATCACATTATCTTGATTATAGATAATGTAAGCACCTTTTGTATCATTAACTTTCTCAATTAATTCTTCTTTATCTTTTGTATTATCGTTTAAAAAATTTATTAAATCTATTCGGAAATTTTTATAATCATCATACCTAGATTGTTTAGATATAAAATTTGTAAATAAATTTTTCTTTCCATCTAAATCTAAATATGTGAAGACTGTTTTAAGTTCTTCGTCTTCGCGTGCCTTTAATTTTAATTTACTATTTAATCTACTTACAAATTCTTTATTATAAATAGCAAATTCTCTAAGTATATTTATATCATCCTCTAACTCTTCTATATTATCATAATTTACTACTTGTTTAGGTAAATCTTTTAATAATCTTTTATTTGATATTAGAGTATCTAATAAACTTTTCAATACTAAAAATGCTATATTTTTCTTGAAGTGTAAATATGTGAATAATCCTAAGAATCCTGGATTATCTTTTGTCAATTCTTTGATACGAACAAACCTTGTTGCCTTTTCAGTTCTTTTAACAGACTTTAGAATTTTTCTGGCTTTTTGTATATTTTCGTTTAGAATTTGATCCATTACATATATATTAAGTAATGAATTTAGATATTGATTAATTAATCTAAAAGATCATCAATTATTCTTTCTCTTTCATATGCTTTTATTTGATCAATAGTATAAGAAGGTATGTCAGTATAAAGTACAGTAAAAGTAAAACATCCCCACCATGTTTTACTTTTTAAATCTATTTTTACACTATCATAATAAGCTGTATTCGTTTGTTTTGGAAGTGGGGCATTTTTAGTTGTATCATTTAAATAATCACTCTCATTTAAAAAATCTTGTACGTCTATTCTCATTGAATATACTATCATATTTTACATGTATTCATCGATTGGGAAGTCATTTCGTTCTTTGTTTATTTTTTCACAAACTTCATCCCATGTTAATTTCACCAATTCGTCTAATTCTTCTTTTGTTTCTATACAAATAAATCCATCCCACCCTTCTAACATATCACTTGAACAAGGTTCGTTGTTACAAACAGTAAGTGTTCCTAATTCAATACCATTTGGTAATGTATAGTTATTTTGCACATCATCCCAATCGGGTTTTGTAATGGTTCTTGGAAAGCCGTAACTTTCGATAATTTCAAAACTTAATTTCATATTTATTTATTTATTTTAATTTTTTTAAAATCTATAACGTTTCTGTATATAAATACACAACACATCAATATGATAAGTGGTCCTATGTAATAACTTTCTGCTACATAACTAATTATGGATACCATAATCACCGCAACTATCTCTAAGAAAATTATTATTCCTAACATCGCTTTATATCTATTTTTTTCTTGTTCAATCATATATTTATTTATTTTGTTATACCATTCATTAATACACAAATATACTAAAAATTATTAATATATACAATATGATTTCACTAAAACAAATAGACTCGGACTTAAAAAATGTATTTTCTGATACAAGAGTTCAATTAATAGATTCAGTATATGAATTATCTAAAGATGAAAAATATTATAAACTTGTATTTTCTATACATAGTTTAGATGTTGAATTAGAAGATACTAAGAATACAATTATATTACACACTAAATTTATATTTAGAACCAATTTATCTAAATCAGGAATTGTAGAGAATAGTTTTTGGTATTTAAAAGATATTAACTGTAAATATTCTAAAGTTGATTTTGAATCTAATTTAGATCTTGTAGATCGTTTAAATGAAATTATTAATGAGAATAGTTTCGGAGAAGATATTAAAATGTTATCTCATTTTATATCAGAAGCACCAAGTAGTAGTATAAATGATTTCTTACATAAAAATTATACAGATGAATTTACCGTAACTAATGTATTATATAATCCAACTCTTAAAATGACCCCTTGTAAAAATATATCATTTGATTTTGATATAGATATAAATAATGGAGAATCCGTTATAAAATTAAGTGTTAAGAAAAAAGAAACAAACTATAAATTTTACTATTATATAAATGATGATATAGAAGTAATAGATAGTGAATTTCTTGGACCACTTCCACAATTAATAGGAGATCACTTACAATATTTATACAGTAAATTTTTAAAATAAATAAATAATTTGAAATACCTAAAAACATTTGAAAATTCTAAATTCGTTGATCAAGATGAGGTTAATGATCTTTTAGATAAAATATACCAAAGTGGTATTACTTCTATAAGTGATATAGAGAAAAATAGATTGGATCTATTTACTGAATCTGATAAAAAGATAATAGATTTAATAGAACGTATGGGTGATGTCACTCTTAAATTTAAAGATCTAAATGCTGAGATGGAAGGTGATCCTGATATAATTAGTAATAAAAATAACCATATGTCTAAATGGAGTATTTTAAATAAACAAATGGTTAAATTAGAAATAGAAATTAAACATTATGGAATTGAATTAGGGGATGAAAGATTAGGTAATCTAATGAGAATACAAAGACCTGATGTGTATGGTAATGATTTTCTAGCAGATTAATTTATAAAAAATCTATATTATTTAACTTATTTAAATTATATTTAAATTTTGTATTATTCATTATTCTAATTATACTTGTAATTTCAACAAAATAAATATTTTCAAAACTATCTATCTTGAATACTTCATCTAATTTATCATATTCCAAGACAACTCCTGTTATTAATTTATATAAATCTTCTATATCATCAAAATATTCAAATTCTATTTCAGCTCCTATTTTAAGATTTTTAATACTAACCACTTTAGATTCATCAGTTGCTTTACCAATATGATCTTGTAATTCTTTTATTATTAAATTTCTCCATTGATTATCTAATAATTTAAATATTGACATTAAATTATCTGAAAAATAAACAGCAAGTTCATTAAAAAGTTCTACATTAGTGAAACTTTCATCTCTTAATTCTTTTTTTAATAATATGAAATATTTATTAAATGCTACTTTAGATGGTTTTCTTCTTGAGGTTTCTAAATTTATGTCTGTTTTTTCTCTTATAATATCATAAGTCTTTTTTGTTATCTTACGTTTTCTTTCAACATCGGTGTTATTATAAGCCTCATCGTACAAGGGAGTACCAGGATCGTATTGAAAAGTATCTTGGTAATCAAATGTAGATGTGTTATAATCATCTTCACTAATTTCTTCTTTTCTACCTTTAAAGATGATATCGTAATTTAAACTGTGTTTTCCTTGTTGTTGGTGTTTGGAGATTTTTGCCATAATTGTCTGATTATTAATCGTTTATGTTTATGTTTATATTAAATATAGTTAAATAGTTTATATTTATATATATAGTATTATGATTTTAGAAAATTTGATAACTAATATTTTTGGAACTAAGAAGCTATATGAGGTAAATATCAAAAAATTACCATCACAAGGATATTTCTATCCTGAAAATCTTAAAATTTACATAAATAAAGGTGATTTGGATGATCAACTAAGATATTATCATGGTATAGATAATTCTAATATATTTGGTATGATATCAACTCTTAAAAATTTATTAGTAAATAGAGTTGAATTTAACCTCAAAGATTTCATATTTGATCGTTTACGGGCAATTGATATATTTTTCATGTTTATTGAATTCATTAAACACACGACTGGTAAAAAATTATACATTAGTGGTATAGAATTTAACTATAATAACTTTGTGTATTTTGATTTTGATCAATTTTCTAAAAATTATGATCCTATAAAAAGAGCTTTTGTTTTTGGGGATTGGACATTTTCATTACCATCTATTGGAATTGAGACTTCTCTTAGTCAATTTTCCTATAAAATATCTATTAACGGAGAAACTGATAGATATAAAGAAAAAAATTATAATTTAATTTATTTCTTAGGAGATAAAAATAAATTAAATTATAATGATATGATTAATTTAATAGATCTTTTTGAAGATTTAACTGATGTGCATCAAGAAGAAGTGAATACTATTGTTAAAAGTTTCTCTAAATCTGGTTTATATTTTCTAATTAAAATTGGGAAAAAAGCCATTCGTATAAACCCTGATATGTTAAAAAATATATGGCCAATAGAGGATGATGACTTGTCTATTTATGTTTCGTAAAAATAAACCCTATTACTTAATATTATATAAATTTTATATTTACCTTTAATTTTCTTTCTATGCACTCTATCTATAAAATTTGATAGTTCACTTAATTCATATACTGAAAAATTTTCATATCCATTATGTGTATTTATTCCATAATAAGCAAATTGGTCAGGATCAATTTCTTCATTAATTTTAAATATTTTATCTATAATTTCTTTAGAAAATTTACCTTTTATATTATTAATATCATAAAATTTACCATAATCATCCACCCCTTCGTAAATATGTGGATGTTTAATGTTTTCTATAGTTAATTGACTTTTAATATTCTTTAATTCCTTTTCTTTATTTTCTGTTAATTTAATAAAATGATCTCTATCTTCTACCATTCTATTAATATTTTCTTTTTCTTTAGATAATTCTTCTTTAGTAGATTCTAATTCTAATTGAATATTTTTTTTAAGTTTTTTATTTTTCTCTAAAGAAGATATAAAATCTGATAGTTTTGTTTGGTAATCATTCCTTTCATCTTTTAATTGTTGTATTATATAATTGTTCTCTTTTTGTTGATCGTCCATAGATCTTTTAATTAAGACATTTTCTTTTTCTGAAATACTTTTTGTGTCATATAATTTCTTTTTTTCTGATACTACACTATCCAATTTATCATTCATCATAGTTTTATAATCCTCAAATTTAGATTCTAAATTTAATACTTCTTCTTGGGTAGAAAGTAATTCATTATTTTTAGTAGATACTAACTCGTTTAATTTATTCTTAGATTCCTCTATTCTATTTAATCGATTATTTAATCTTTCTACTTCAAAAGTGTCTTTCACTATTTTCTCTACCTCAATCTCTTTTATAACTTCCTTCTCTACCTCAATCTCTTTTATAACTTCTTTTATAACTTCTTTCTCTATTTCAACCTCAACCTCTACTTCAACCTCTACCTCTTTTATAACTTCCTTTTCGATAATTTTTGTGATATCTCTATTTATTATACGTACATTATCTGGTTTATCTTCTTCAGTATAATCATCTAACATATAATCAGTTTTTTTACCTGACATACTAAGTAGAACAAAAAATAATCCGAAACCCCCCGCAGCGATAAGTGATATTATTAAAGTGGTCATATTATATTATATTATTGTTTTATTTTTGTTTATATATAAAATTCGGTTTGTTATTCAGTTGTGATATAAGCTCAAGTTCTATATCATTAATTTCGGTTGGAAATTCAACATCAACATTTAATATAATATCCCCTCTATCTAATATATTATCTATATTAGATAATCCTTTTCTTGGGATTCGTAAAATTTGTCCTGGTTTTGTCATTTTAGGAATAGTTAAATCAAATACCTTCCCATTTAACCCTTTAATATTAATTTGACCACCTGATACTAATATACTAAAAGGTAATTTTATATTATAGATAAGATTTTTTCCTTGTCTTATAAAATATCTATGTGGTGTGATATTAAAATTCACCAATAAATCTCCTGTCCCATGTTTATTAGAATTTCCTTTACCTGTGTATTTATATAAAACACTATCAGATGCCCCAACAGGAGAATCAAAAGTTAATTCTTCTGTAATTTCTTTATCACCTGATCCATTACACGTTCCACATTTATTAAGTATTATTTTACCCGTACCCGCACAATTAGTACATATAACCTGTTGTTGTATAGTACCCATAGGTGTTCTCGTAACACTAATCCTGACTCCCTTACCATCACAAGGCATACAATTTTTCTCATCAGATCCTCCTTTACCATTACAACCACCACAAGATTCCTTTCTCTTATATTTAATTGTTTTGGTAGTTCCTGTTTCGACTTCATCTAAAGAAAGACCAACACTTATTTTTATATCAGATCCAGGTCTATGTTGTCTTTGAGTTGATCTTCTACCACCGAATATATCTCCGAAATCAAATCCTCCGAATCCACCCCTTCCACCAAAAAGGTCATCGAATCCAAAATCCTTTCCTTTATTATCATAACTATTCTTTTTATCTTTATTAGATAAAATAGAATATGCTTCTGATATATCTTTAAAAACAACATCATCGCTATCTTTATTATCAGCAACATCTGGATGATGTTGCTTAGATAACTTCCTATATGCTTTTTTTATTTCATCTGATGTAGCATTTTTATCTACACCTAATATTGAATAATAATCTTTTCCCATTAGTTTTATATATATTATTTATTTATTTAAGATTGTACAATTACTTTTGGATATTTAATAATACGATCTCCTATTTTATACCCTCTTGATGCTACTTTTAATATAGTTCCTTTTTTTTTATTCCCGTCCATTAAAGAAACACATTCATGTAATTCAGGATTGAATAGAACTTTAGTATTAACTACTTCAATTTTAGATTCTTTTAAAAATTTTTTTACTTTTCTATTGAATAAAATAAATCCAGATTTAACATATTCACTTCTCGAATCTTTAACAACATCTTTAAAGAATTGTAAATCATCTAATATTTCAGTAAATTTAGAAAGAGTTTCAAATTTTATTTGATCTTGTACTATCTTTTCTTTCTTCTCATTTCGTTTCTTCTCATTTTCGAAATCTGCCCGTAATCTAGTCGTGATATTAGTAGTATAACTATCTAATAATTTAACACATTGTGTTAAATTACCATTCTCATCTATATCGTAATCATCAACATCATTTATACCCGATTCTTTTTCCAATCCAAGAAACATGGTTTGTGATATTTCATTTATTAATTTTTCTTTAATATTATCCATTATATTATTTATTATATTTAGTGATTAAATGTCAGCATTTTTTTAACATGAGTAACTTGTATATAATCTACTTTATTTCCTTTTATCTCAGCAATTATAACAAGAAGGTCTTCTAATAAACCCTTTAGCTCAGATACATATTCATTACATTCCCTAAGTCCTTCTTTATAATTTAATCTAGGTTCCCAAGCAGGTGGAAAATTCTTTAAAAAGGTAGTCAATTCATACTCAATTGTTTTTTTAGTAATACAAAGTACCTTCTTTACCCCATTATCAACATCTGTTGATCTAACCGAAAGTAAGTGTAATATATGTTGGTTTAATCTATGTTTTAAATTGTTTGTATCTATACATTTGATTAAATTTATAACTAAAGCATCTCTTTCATTTATTTCAAATTCCTCATTTTCTGTTATTATTTTATCTATTTCTTCTTGATTGATCCCATCTAGGATTAAGTTTTGATATTTATACCATAAAGCTCGCTCTATGATATCGTGTGGAGTTATTAATATCTTCATATATTATTTGTATTAATCTTATTTTAAGACTTTTATAAGAAAATTATAGAAAAGTTTATTATTATAACATCGTATTTATAAAAAAGATAAGTACTCATAGTTAATATATAGAGAAAATCTGCTTAATAATAATTCATGGCTAAAGTATCTTTTAATGGTGTAAATCGGGAAATTGTGGTGTTACCTGGCGTTGAAGAAGTTAGCGCACAAATTGATTTGTATAGTGAGTGGAAGAATTGGGTACAAACTTCCGATCAAGATGGTAGTAATTCAAGATACCCAGCAGCCTTTCGTACATTTGGGGGCGATCCAACGATTACAGGACAATTCGCACCAAGATACTTTTTCTTGATCAATAATTGGGAATTACTGGCATCATCAGTATCTATACAAGTTGCGACGAATCTCTATAACGATGGTGATGGATCTGGTATTATTATAGATAATGCGGCGGTACTTGTAAGAAACTCGGATGCACCTATTGTAGATAATGGAATAGACGAATCCCTTGATTATATGGGTGTTATAAATATAAATACAAGATTAGTTGATACAGGAAATGTTTGGCCATATGGTACAAACGCACAACCTGTTACTAATTTACAAGACGCAATTATATTAGCAAACAGGTATGGTATATCTACCTTTAAAGTTAAGGGTAACTTAACCTTTGATGAAAATATGTTAAATTCAACATTCATAGGAGACGAATCTAACCCTACAATTACATTTACAAATAATGATGTTTCTAATTCTAGATTTGAGTACTTTAGTCTAACTGGTCAAATAAATATAGATGCTAATGAAAGTGTGCGTATAGAAAATTGTGATATAATTGATTTAAATGGATTTAATGGTATTATATCCAATAGTATTATGTCTGGTGATTTAGGACTATCCGCTAATCATCAACCCAAGTTTTTAGTATTAGCAAATAGTGTATCAGGTCTAGCAGGACTATCCCATTCTACTATAAACATTCCTTATGGAACATATAGTTCAACACAATCAGGAACAGCATCTATTGTAGATATGACATCAAATATAAATATTAGAAACTATAGTGGTGGTATTGGTTTAGGTGGTACATTTGCGACAGGATCATTTGCGACAATTGAAATAGACCCAGGATCTGCTCATATAGAAAGTGATGTAACGGGTGGTACAATTGTTATTAGAGGTGTGGGGCAGTTTAACAATGAGACTGTTGGGAATACTTTTAATGGTATAATAAATACAAGTGGTCTTTATTATGATATTGAAAATACCACCCAAGTTAATAGTTATAGAGGAGTTATTATAATAGACACATTAGATGGTGCTTCTGGATCAGTGTATCCATCAGGAACAAATGCTTCTCCTGTAGATAACTTAGAAGATGCGTTAATACTATCTGATTTATATAATATAGATATATTTGAAGTATATCACGGGCTTACAATATCATCCGATATAAGTGGTAAATCTTTTAATTCACCAGGATTCCCACCTAGTTTATATCTAGATAATGTAACAGCTAGTAATTCTACATTCAGAAATGTTATTATACAAGGAACAATGTCAGCAACATCTCAATTAGACCAAGTAATTATATATGATTCTATTGTATATGATTTAGATAATTTCTATGGAGTTTTAGACCATTGTGGATTGGGTGGTACAATATCATTTGGTATAAATAGTATCGCCTCTTTTAATGATAGTAGGTCTTATATACCTGGAACTAATTCCCCTGCTGTGTGTAAATATTTAGGACATACCTCTTCTGTATCATTTAATAACAGAGCATATAGTGGAGGTTTATTAATTAAGGATTGGAATAACCCAAGTGATGTATCAACATTAGAATATATCGCAGGTAAAGCGAATATAGATCCAAGTTGCACCGAAGGTTTAATTGTGGTAAGGGGAGTAGGAACAATGAATAATTTAACAGGAACAGCTTCTAATTTAACATTAATTACTGATGGATTCACATCTGATTTACATGATAGTCTTGAAAGAGTTGAACCTGAAGTATTTAGAATTGGAGATGTTGTAGATAATTTAACGGGCAGTACAAGTTCCGAGGTATATGATTTATTACAAAGTGTTGCAGGAACAGTTAGTTTAATTTACAACGATACTACTAATATATTAAGTGATACAACGGACATATTAGTTGATGTGGATACTATAATCACAAAAATAGACGCACAGAGTATATTATTAAATCAAATTGCTGGATTAACACAAAAGAACTACCGTATATTCAATCAAGTATATGATATAAATGGGTGCTTAACTGAATCAACAATTAAAACATACCCAACAGCTCTTGATGCTACTAATAATACTAACGAAGATTATACCTACGAAATGACCGCAAGTTATGATGTCGATAGTAGATTAATTGACTATAAAGTTATTGAACTATAAATAACTTTTTAATTATATATAGGTATATATGTCATTAACAAAATCAAATTCAAATCACTTAACATTATCTTTGATATCTAAAGGAATATTAGGAGGGGCAACTGGGCTTCTTACTAAAGGAATAATCTCTGATTTTATTGAAATAATAATAACTACTAAAAAGGGTAAAAAAAGTGGATCGAGTGCTGGGGCAATTGATAAAGATTATTATAAAAGATTTTTACGTGAAGTAGAGGAAGATGGTGATGAGATAGAAACTATCTTAGTAAAAATTAAAAAGAAACATTTACCAAAGAAATATAAAATATCAGCAGAATTAATAAGACCTCAAATTGAGATGGAATTATTAGAAATGCAATTATATAAAGATGGTAATAAACCTAATATAAACATTGAATTGATTGATGATACTCCAAATAAAATTACCCCTCATATTACTACGACATTAATAGATGAATCCAATGAAGAAGTAGATAAAACTGATATCAAGATTAAATTAATAAAAGAATCTTTCATATACAGACAAGAAAAAACCTTAAAATAAATTAATATTTATTTTAAGGTTTTTTGTATTATATACTAAGTTAATCCAGATATATAACTAATTATACTGGATTAGAGTAGTTTCTTTCTAGTGCCGCAACGAAACTAATAACATTCGTGGTCGTTCTGGTAATACTACCAGTTGTAATCACATATTGTCCTGTACTTAATCCAATTGATACCGCAGTATATTTGGCGTTTGTAGCAGCAGTTCTGTTACCTTGTGTGTTACCATCATAATCAAAGTCAAACGAAATACTTGACTGTGCAGATACCGTTCCTGAAATTGGACTACCATCTTGTTCATTGACGATAATCGCATCTGGACTACCATAAGGATTTTCCGAGACTGTTACCGATGGACCAGCCACCGCAGTTACGATGTCAATCTCATCTACTTTATAAACTACTAAATTCGTAGCCGATGGTGTTGCAGTAATTTGATATACCCCATTATTTGTAGTTGTTGCAAACCCTGTTGTATTTAAATAATCACCATTACTAAATGTTGCAAAATTAACTGACCCTGCATTATAAATAGATCCTGTGTAACCAGCGGATTGTGTAATACCAATATCTGTTCCTACTAATTCCTTTGTATTAGTAAAGAATACCCAATATTTAGCGGCAGCATCACCTGTTAAGTTTTCGTTAAATTGAATTGTTCCTGATGCAACAAACGGGAAAGCTCTTACCGTATCTGTATTATCCGTAAATTCAATCCTGTTCGTATCGGTTGAATTGAAGTTATCGATATATACACCCGAAGTACCATTTTGTGTAGATTTCGTTCTTAATGTATCACCAATGAATTCTAAAAGTTCCTCTGCAGTATCCCCACGAACACTTCCTGTACCAGCATCAATATCAAATGATTGACGTAATGACCATTGGACAAATTCATATATTTGTTCAGCAGTTGCACTATTTCCATCAATTATAATATCAAAACTGTATGTACCACCTACTAAACCACCTCTATCTTGAGGAACTGCATAGTAAGTAATTGACATACCACTGTAAGGTGCCTGATCAGCCGCTGTACCACCAACACTAATTGCAGCATCATTGTTCGTAACCTTAATATCCGACGCGTTCGCAAGTGGTAAGGCATACTTACGATAAGTTAATACCGTTAAGTTTTGTTCTGCGATTAAATCGTAGAAAGCGTAAATTTTAGCTTGCTCACGAAGATAAATCTTAAAGAACCCTGTATAATCAAAGTTACCATATCCAACAGCTCCTAAAATTTTAATTGCTTGGTTAATCTCACCTGGTAATATAATGTTTGAAGGTGTACCACCATCAAGTTGTAAGATATACCCTTGATCTAAATTCGAGTCATTAAATGCACCAAGTGACGTAATATTCATATATTCTTCTAAAGAATCACCATTAGCATCTTTAAGTGCCCACCCCGCATCACGAAGTAAGTTTTTTGTCTCATCTTGGGATAATGTAATTCCTGCATTACTGATGAAATCCCAATCATTCGTAAGTTCAAATTGTTCTGCCGTAATTGCAATAAAAGGGAATGCATACTTAATTAATTCAGTATCATCTTTCCATTCTTCTTTACTGAAACTATAAACCGCCTGTAACGATGACCCATCCGAAGATAATCTATTTGCGGTTGCACCACCACCATAATCAACTGATGCTAGTATATTAATATCAATTAATTCTATTTGTTTTGTCGCCACATCAAAAAACACATTTCCATCAGGAGTTGTATCGGATGGGTTTGTTGATTGTAATAAATCATCGGGATCAACTATTTTAGCCATTTTATATTTCTATTATTTTTTATTTTTATAAAGTTTTACTGCGATTTCATCTAAAAAATCATTTAAAGCAACAGTAATATTAAAAATTTCTTTAGTATTTATTTCATCGTCAAATAATTTTTCCTGTATTTCTCTTATTGATTGCTTAGCGCCATTAAGAGATCCTACAATTATTTCATTTTCGTGATTCTTGTTCATAAATAAATTACTTACTTTTTTTCTTATTTTTGATAAATACATCAAAAGAAAATACTTCTTCTTTTGGTTCTTTACTCTCCTTATATATTTTTTCTGAAAAGTCTTTTTCTTCGTTTTCTGAAGTTTTATGGACAGGATCATTATTTATTTCTTCTAATTCATCATCTTCTTCAATATCCTCATCTTCTTCAATTTCTTCAACAATAAGAGATGTTAAATTAACAATTGGTTTAACTGCCTTAATTTCTTCTTCTTGAAAATTACTTTCCAATACTTTAACTTCTATTTTAGAAATAGTCTCAAAATTATCTTCCCATAATTTACTATATTGTTCGTTTTGAATTATCACTTCACAATAAACTTTTCCAGTTTTTCCTTGTTCTAAAGTTTCTAATACAGGAACATCAAACTTACACTCTGTTCCTTCTATTTTACCTTTGACCATGTAGACATTTTTACCACTTTCTATAATTAAACGTGGATCAATATCTTTAGTGTTAACACCAGTTATATCCATCTTAAATTTAAGATTTTTATTTTGGTGATTGTTATATAAATTTAACATATTATTAAATTATTTTTTTACATATCCTATTTTAACAGGTATATTAATACTCTATATATATATAATTAATCAAAAATACCTTTTTTAACTTTATGAATTATATAGGAATAGATATAAGTATAAATAGTACAGCCGTTTATATAGAAAATAAAAAAAATATGATTATTTTATCTTTCACCAATAAGAAAGAAAATAATAAATATATCGAAGAGTTGTCTAAATATGGTGTTATATTCCACCATATTCACCGAGAAAAGTCTGATATTTATTCAGATAATGAAATATTTAAACTAAATCATTATATTAATCTATCGAAGTTAATATCAAATGAAATTATTAAAGTAATAGATAATAACCAAACAACTTATTGTAATATAGAAGGTTTTTCTTTTTCTAAAAACACATCATCTATATTAGATATTGTATCATTATCGACTCTAATAAAATCTGAGTTAATAAAAAACATCGAGGACATTAAAATGAGTATTATATCACCTAGTTCATTAAAATTAGAAACATGTAAACTTGTATATAAACCCATAAATATAGGAAAAAAGAAAGTAATATACAAATATATCAATAATAGTGGAATCTCTGGTGGATCATTTAAAAAACATCAAATGTTTGAGGCTATAATAGATGGTAATATAAATAATCCCATTTTTGATATGTTAGTTAAAAATGTTGATATATTAAAAATGAAAAAAATACCTAACCCAATTGAAGATATAATAGATGCTATTTTTGCGTGTAAAATTAAAATGACTGAAATATCGATATGATAATTGATAAAAAAGTAAAAATAATATCATCTTCCAGAACTATATCTAAATTAAAATCATTGAATATTAATGTTAAATATAAAGAAGAAGTTATAATACCATTAGAAAAATTGTTTGATTTAATAATTAATGATATATAAAACTTTAGAAATCAACAAACTATTTATAAATAATTGATATAATTATTAAAATAAATATTTAATAATGAGTAAATCACAAGGAAAAATAGTAATTAAAACTTCTAAAAACGGAGAAGAATATTTCAATGTTGTCGCAGAAAATGGACAAGTCTTAGTAACAAGTGAAACATATAAGTCTAGACAAGGATTAGATAATGGAATAAAAGCAGTAACGGAATTATTTCAATCGAATTTTAAAATAGAAGAAAAATTAGATTAATTATCCAACACATCTTTTATTGAATTCTCTCTCTGTTCTAATAAAGTACCTTTAAAATCATCTAAGAAATTTTTACTATCTGTATAATGATTTATCTCATGAGATATATTTTCAATATTATCACTATATCTTCCTTCTTCGGTATTAGGAACTTTTTTAATAACCTTTTTATTTAAAACATAATAAATAAAATCAACATCTTTATGTCTTGTTATTTGTGTTTTATAAAAACGCCTATAAATTTCATTAATTTTCCACTCATCAATAAATGCCCCTAATAAAAATAATACTAATAAAAAAATATCAACAACTAATAAAATCGTAAATAATTCTGTCATTTCATTGATTACTAATATATTATCTTCTGTAATTTGTTCGGTTTGATATGTATGAAACGTAAATGATCCTCTAGCATTAGTACTACCATCTGGTGTGTATTTTGTTACATAAATATAATCTCCACCAATCTTAAAAGAAGAATAAACATAATAATTATAGTCTTTATATGTAGTAATATTTAATAATATTACACCCATTATAATAACAATCAATCCAGTAATTGACCTTACTGGATTTTCTTGTATAAAAATTGATAGAAATTTTAAATAATTCAATTGAGTTATGTTAAGTTAAGTTAAGTTATGTGTATATAGAAATTATATAAAAAAATTTATATATTGTTTATAATTTTTATCCTTTCTATCTGATATTTACTTATATCCACATCTTTGTGTTCTTCCAAAAGATTAAAAATTTTCTCTATCATCTCAATTGTTATTTTACAATCTGTTAAAGCATCATGATAATTACTCATATCTATATCAAGAGATGGTCCTATTTTAGCCAGACTACTTGAAATTAATCCATTATCTCTACCAGATGTTCCTATTAAATTTATAGTATTTCTATATTTAGAATCTGTTTCGGATAATTTCTGAAGTAATGGAATATAATACAATTGTATAATTAATTTAGTATCTAATACAGGGGTATCTATTTTATGATTATATCTTCCACCTAACATAGACATGTCAAAGGGAGCGTTCTGTGCAACTAATGTGTATGGTTTATACTGACCTAACCATTTAAAAAAATTATCTATACTATCTTTTTCATTTACATATTTATAATCCCCATCACTATAATGATTAAATTTTAAAATCTTCTTAGTAGACCAAGGATCTTTTATAAAATTACTTGGTGTTTGTATCCCATTAGGAAATTCATTTTTCAATTCCATACGGGTTTTTATATCATCGGTTAGTTCAATTTTTTCATCAAAAAGATCTATCTCCTTGAAATTTGAATCTACTATTATTGCACTTATTTGAGTAATTTGTTGAATAGTTGCCCCACCAAGTCCTGAAGTTTCAGTATCTAAGAATACTAAATTAGATGGTAATGAATTTATATATTCAAACATCTCAGGTATTGTTTTATAGTTAAGTTGTTTTGATTCTGTTAAGAATTGGTAACTTTTAAGATTTTTCATCAAATAATATTTTCTCGTATATCTTTTTTACTTCACTTGGTAATAATATATTTTCACGATTTATAATCTCCCAACCATTTTTTATTTCTACTATAACACTAACTAATCTTATTGGTATCCTAATTCTTGATAATTGTTTATCTGCATACCATCTATTATGAAGATAAGATATAAACCCTATGTAACTCATTCTATTATTTATATAGATTTTCTTTTTCATTATATCAATTGTGACATCATCATCTTTTATAGTTTCATTATATAAAATTCCTGTTGTATAATACCCACCATTCATGATAAGATTGTTATTACAATTATTCTCTCTCTTAATTTCCTGAAATTGTTCTTTATCCATTATACTCTATATATAATTATTTAGGACTTAAAATCATACTCATTGACCTACCAGATAATTTAGGCATGTTAATTGGTTTTGATATATCTTCTAGATCTATCGCTATTTTTAAAAGGACTTGTTCTCCATTATCTTTATATACAATAGATCTACCTTTAAATCTCATATCTAATTTTACTTTATGTCCTTGTTTAATAAACTCCGTTATTTTTTTAACTTTTGTCTCAATATCTTTAATAGAAATATTAGGGGAGAATCGTATTTCTTTTAATTCTTTATTACTCTTTCTTTGTTTATTTTCTAAATCTTTTTTAATCTTTTTTTGTTTATATAAATATTTATTATAATCACAAATTTGAACAATTGGTGGATCTCCTTTATCTGTCACTAACATTATATCTAAATCTTTTAATTCTGCTAATTCTCTAACTTTAATCATAGTAGTGGTATCGGACTCTCCTGAAAGTCTTACTAAATGAAATTTAATTTCATCATTTAATAGATGTTTTCTTTTTTTACCACTTTGTTGGTTTCTATAATTTATAGAAGGTTTTTTCATATACTATTTTTATTTTTATTTATTTATTTATTTAATCTTATTCTATTTATAAACTTTCTTGTTATATCAAGTAAAATAACTAAAAGTTTTAATAATTAATGATTATATCAATAAATTTTGATGGTACTTGTGTTAAAAACGAATACCCAGAAACAGGAGAAGATTGTCCTGGAGCAATAAATGTTCTTAAACGACTAACAAACAATGGACATCAACTAATATTAGACACATCAAGAGGTGGTCAATTATTAGATGATGCAGAACAATGGTTTATCAATAATGATATTCCTTTATGGGGGATACAAGAAAACCCCGACTTACCAAATCCAAATTCAAAAATACGAGCCGATCTTTATATAAATGATTTAAGTTTGGGTGCTATTATAACCGCTGATTTTTCAAATGATTTTCATAACCAAATTAGTAGCAGACCTTACATTGATTGGATTAAAGTTGATGATTTCATATCAAAAGTGTATGGGATATAAAAAATATTAGTATATATAGTATATGGGAAAATATGACGACATGTTTAATAAACATTTTAATGAGAGTGATTTCGATGGAGATCCTGAAAAAAGAGATTTTGCTTTGAAATCTTTTAATAAGATGATGAAATCATTGGAAAATGTCTCATTACCTGATGAATTTATATCTAAATATTTAGATAATTTAGATATGGATATATTTAAAGCTCATAGAGATAATATATTCGATGGAATCGATGATGATGATGCTATTATCTTACCTATATTTACAGGTACCGAAGAAATGATTAAAAACCATGGAATGTCTTTTTCTAAAGTTAAATTAAAAAGAAAAAAATCAGATTTTTTAATTACTGAAGTTTGGGAAACTAAAAATGAGGGATATGTCTTGAATCAAAAATATATATTAGATATTGATCTTTTTAATGTTAAAAGTGAGGAAATTAAGTCAAAAATAGTTAAAAAATTGATTGAAAACAACTATATTAATGATAATGAAAATCTTTACTTAAATTCACTTTCGGTAAAAGAACAAAAGAAATATTATAATATATTATTAAATAGTTCTATTGATAATGAGTTATATGAAGAATCTGCTCTTTATAGAGATAAATTAAATACATTATAGATAAATAAAAAAGGTGTGAATTATTTAATAACTCACACCTTTTTTTGTTCTTACACTAATTTCTTTAGTTATATTTTGCCTTAATTTTTCTAACGTTTCTTCTGTTTTAGTCACTTCTAAATTTAATTTAATATTCTTTAATATTTCATCAGTTAATATATTTACTCTGAAATATCCTAATTTTAAATTACCACTTGTTTTTATACTATCTAATATATAATATTCATCTTCTAAATCTTGTAGACACAAATCCATAATAATTTCTAAATCATCTCTAAAATCTGGTACTAATAAAACTGCTAATATAAATTTATCACCTACCTTTTTCTCTCTTCCAGAAAAATATACCTTTACATCATGATTATCTAAAATATGTGATGTCATTTCTTTTTTAAATAAAATGTTTGCTTTTAACTCCATAATTAATCAAATAAATCTTCTGAATTTAAATCGTCTAAATCAACATCATGATAATCACTATCACTATCACTATCATCTTTAAGATTAGCACTTTCTTTAAATTCTTTTTCCACTTCATCAATTTCATCCAAAGAACGATATTTGAAATATGCATTCGCAATCGGTTCTATTTTTTCTAAAATTTCTTGTGTGAATATTTCTTTACTAAACATATTCTTTGTGAAAACTGACTTATCTAAATGTTTAATATACCAACGATTCCCACCTGGTTTCAATTCACCTTCTTTAAGAACAATTTCACCTGTTCTTTCGTCTACAAATTCCTGTGGGGTATCAAATTTTTCATACTTACCTTTCGCAATACCAACTCTATCAAAGAATTTAGGAACACAAAACATATCAAGTCCAGTAAAAGGATTACATCCCGTAGTGAAGTTAATTTCAAATTTAACTTTCTTAGGTTTAGATTGTCTGTTCTTAACTGCCTTAGCCGTTACGATAATACCACCTTGTAAATCAAACTCATCTTCTTCTCCTGTTTTTAGCTTAGCTTTTCCTAAGAATGTTATGTTACTCGCACTATAATAAAGAGCTTTACCGCCCTTCATTATCTCTTGTGGGAAGAAATCCATTGTTCTATATGTTTGATTATTTACAACCATAGGAATATTTAAATATCCTAAATCAATTGTGATACTTCTAAAAAGAGATCCAATAGATTTTGCTTTAGTCATATCCGCTTTTAATTTACCAGCAATTAAATCGTCTTTTTCTTTATTAGAAGCTAACTGACCTAAACTATCGATAACGATCATCACTTTATCAATTTCATTTCCAGCTAATTTCTCAGCTTTTAAATCATCTAATAATTGACTTAATGTGAAGTTAATATCTTCCACTTTATTTGATTTTATTAATATGAAATTATCAAGACTAGAATCCACACCATAATTTTTTAATTCACCCCTTGAGATAGAATTTTCTGTATCAATATAAATGATACCATATCCTTGTTTTTGTGCCTCAGCACATACATTTAAGGATAAGAATGTTTTTCCCGAACTCTCAGGTCCTGCGAAAACAGTAATTGCATCACCTTTAACTCCACCAAATAAACTTCCTGATAAACACGCATTTAAAATATAAACACCTGTTGATATCCTATTTACTTCTTTTTCTTCCTTTTCTATTAATATGGGAGTTTTCTTAGCGATATTATCAATCAATGATCCTATCTTTGAAAATTCGAATTTTTTTGCTTTTTTTGCCATTTACAATATAGTAATATTTTTTAATGATAATTAATTATTATAATTATTATCAGTTATACTATATATAGTTTTTTAATCTAATTGTTTAGAAATCAACTGATTATCTTATCAATATTTAATTCTCTAATATTAACCAAAATACCATGTTCTCTCAACGAGTTATAAAGATGGTTAACGGCAATTTGTTGAGTACTTTTTTCTATACTTTGTCTTGAGTGGTTACTGAAATCATATGGATCTAACATATAATCTATTAATTTTTTATACATATATGTATAAAAATCTCTTTCAAATTTATTCATACTTTTAAGAACCACCATATTTAAATAATGATCCCTTACTGGTATTTCATCTTCCATATATTTATTATTATTTATTTTTCAGGTTCAATTATATCATATCCTAATACTTCTAAATGACCATCGGGATGCATTATTTGTCTTTTAGATATACCATATATAATTTCTTTTGGTTCTCTATCTTCTATAATAGCATTAATATTTTCATCTCTTTGTTTAATGAAAATCCCATTTCTAATATCTTCTTGAAATTTTTTTATTTCCTCATCGAAAACTCCATTAGGATATATTCTATTATTCATAGTTAATAAGTATTTTTTTTAAATAAATCTCGGAGTATAAGTTTTTTAGCCTTTCGGTTTTTTAATATCGCATCTAAGTTTTCTTCTCGTTGTAGGTTATCCAACATTTCTGTATATTCTGTAATTTGGAATTGTGTGTATGATCCCCATGATCCTGTTAATCCAAGATTTGATCTATTGATACTTTGGAAAGTATCTGAAGAAGAATATGTACCAAAAATATTTATTATATCCATAATTTATTATTATTTATATAGATATTAAATATTTAGTTTATTCAATAATAGGTAATTATTACAAAAGCATACAACATCATGATATATATAATATTATAATAAAAAAAATTAAATTTCAAATTTCAAATTTCTCATATTTGAAAATTCATCTGCTAAATCTATATATTTCTTAGCTGTTGATTTAAAATCGTCTCTAATTTCTTCTGATTGGTCTAATATTTTATTTAATGTCATTTGTGATTCATCTAAATCTTCATATAAATTTTCTTTATCAGGTGAAAATTCCTCTCCTGTTTTTTTATATTCTCTATCCATTTTATTAAGAAAGATTTGAATATTATCAATTAATAACTTCATACGACCTCTTTCATTTTGAATCATACTTGCGTATTCTTGTAGTTCATATCCTATTGAACGGAAATTTGAATCGTCTTCTACTGCTTCAAAGAAACTATTTTTCCATCTTTCAGTTAATGTGTCACAATTATCAATATATTCTTCACATTTTTTTAATAACTCATTAGGTTCTTTTATAACTTCATATTTCATATCGTTACTTTCATTAATTTTTTTCATCCAACCAGATATATCTATTGAATTTAATATTATACCTTTTAATTCGATAATATTATCATTATCGACAATTTGAACTTTATTATTATATCTAACTCCACTATCCTTATCTTTTTTGATAAATCTCACACGAATATCGTCCATTTCTACTGGTTTATTAATTGTTATATAAGTTTTATTACCAAGTTCAAATATCGCTCTTGTATTTCTATCATTAGAATCTAAATCATATGGTAATTTTATACCTTTTAATATTTCTATAATTTCATCTTTAATCCTAATATATTTATTGTAATGGATTCCACTACCACCACCTCTATTATGACCATCAAGGTCAGTTATATCTTCGTTTAATTTTTTGAAAACATCTTTATTTAGAAACGCAGATACACCAGGACATTTATGTAATATGTTGAATATATCCCATAAAGATGATGTCGAAATTTCAATTAATCCATATATTTCTCCCTCATTATATAAACCAAGTTCATCATCATCATCTTCGTAAAACCCATCAAAATCAAATACCTCACCTGTATATTCATTTTTAATCTTAAGAAGATCAATATCTATACCTAATTTCTTATAATAACTTGTATTAAAAAAATCATCATCTTCGTTGTTTGTGCTTATATTTTTTATATCATTTAAATAAGAAAATATTCCATCAATTATATCAATCAGTTTATTTCTATTTTCATTATCATTTTTATTAATATTGAAATCTTCATTAATTTTTTTCATCCAACCAGATATATCAACCATCCCAACTAATTTTTGTTCTAATTGTTCTAAAGTTTTAAGATTATGAATTTTAAATTCATCTACGAAGTGTATTATATTAAACTTACAATTTGATGGATTGAAAATAAAAATTGAATGTGTTATATCATTAAATTTAAATTCGAAAATATTATAATCTTCTAATGGATCTGATGATTTAAATCCTGGATGTAGTTGAGGAGATTCTGTATATTTAATTTTGTATTTATTAAGCATTGATTTTATTCCATTATAAAATTCCTTTGATTGTTTTCTTACTTCATGGAAAGAATTATCTTTATGGAAATTATGTAACTTCAGATCTTCATTTATAATAAAATCATTAAATTTTTTACATATCATAAAGTATATATTAATTATTTTAAGTATATTTGCTATTAACAGCTAAAAAACATATATGAAATAATAAATGAGAAGAATATATAAAAGAGAGGAAAATAGATTAGTTGAATTGCAGAAATTAGGATTTGATACTACCATAGATAATGAGGATTTTGATGGGTGTTATAACTATAAAGGAGTCCTTGTAACTTTCAATAAAGTTAGAAATTGGGGCGATGCTAGTTGGAAGGTTGTAACCAGAAGAGTGAAACGAGAAATTAGAGAAGCTAATATAAATGAAATAATAAATGAAACGTGTTAATAAAAGAGTAAAAACTTTAAGAGATATGGGATTTAATAATATCATTGATAAAAATGAATTTGTCTATACTATAAATAAAATCTCAGGTGATACTAATCATGAAAGAGTTTGTGTTTCTCTTGATTTTGTTAGACACTCATTTCAAAATTATTGGGAAGAGAAAATAGTAGAATTAAATGCGAAAATTAGGGAACAAACAATAGATATAATAATAAATGAATGAATGAATGATAGCTGGTTGAAAAGTAAAGATCGTAAAGAAATATTAGAAGAAATGGGATTTAAAAATGATAAAGAAAACCTTGTTTTTAGATATTCAGAAGAAATATACGTACCTTATGTTTGTATTACATTCCATTATGAAGATGTTTGGGATGATGAAATATTGAATCTTAAACAAAGAATTAGAGAAAAAACTATAAAAGATATTTTAAAATAAATTAAATATAGGTATGACAGAAACCCAGAAAAAAAGAGTAGATGAGTTATCTGAGTTAGGTATGGTATTCAATGGTGAAAGTTACGTAGGTAGGGGAGATAATTCTGATTTCAATGCTCATCATACTGAGTTTATGTTAGATAGTGATGAGATTTGGGAGAAAAAAATATCCAAACTTAAAGTGGAGAAAAGAAATAGAGAATTAAATAAAATTATATAAAATGATTGAATCTAAATATAAAGATTTATTTGAAGGTACTTGGGGTACTTTATTGGAATATATTCATTATAAACATAAAGGTATTCTTGATTATATAATTTCAGAGGATTCAGATTTTGATGCTATGAAATTTACACTAGAATCTAATAGTAATACTAATAAAGTTGAAATTTTATATGATATCAATTTGAATAAATTTAATCTTTGGAAAAGAAAAGATAGAGAATGTTATGATTTCTTAGAAACTCATATTATATTTGATAAGCATATATACGATAATATAGAGAATGAAGTACTTAAATTAAGACTTATAAACTCAATTAATTATAATTAACAGAATGAATATAAACGAAATCCCTGGTAGAAAATGGAGAAAAGGATATTTCGAAAATTTAATCGAACCATACCTACCAAAAGATATTAAAATTTATGTAGAACCATTCGCTGGTTCTTTTAGTGTTGCTAATAATCACTTGAAACAACGTCCTGAAATATTAGTTTATAATGATATACATGTCTATGAAGGGATTGAAAATTTAGATACCAATCATATTGAACATTTAGATTATAAAGAATGTATAGAGAAATGGGATAGTTCTGATACATTCTTTTATTTAGATCCACCTTATTTCAGAAAAGAAGATTGGTATGGTGGGGTAAATAACGACAGAAAATTTCACGAAGAATTAAAAGAAACATTAAAAAATATAAAAGGAACTTGGATAATGAATTATGAATCCTGTGACTTTATTGAAAAACTATATCAAGGATATAATATATATCATTATACAGGAAGTATTCCTTTTATAAAAGATATTTTAATAACAAACTAATGGATAAAAGAATAAAAGATTATAAATCATACGGAGAAGTAACAGAATACCCTAAAGGATATATTAGTGGTACAGATAGAAAATCATGTGATTTTTGTAAGTATTATGAATATAAAATGGATAGACCTAAACAAGAAAGAGTAATGTTATGTACGTTTATGAAACCACCAATTGAAATACACATGGATGATATTTGTGATGAATTTACAGAACAATAAATTAAAAATATAATAGATTATGGAAAATTTTAAACAATTTAACGAAAACAATACATACGTTATTAAAGATAGAGAGACAATAGAAAATAAAATTATAGAACAATTAAATTATGCGGATAACTCATTGGATGAAAATGACTTCAATATATTAGCAGAATCTATAATAGATTATATAGACGAAATAGGTAGATCTAAAAGAAATTAATTAATTTAAATGAATAAGAAGAAATTGTATAATTATAAAACATTCGAATCTAATAATAATTTGAAACTTAAAAACTTCAAAGATATGGAAAATTGGGATTCTAAAGATCGTGATAACCATGGATTTAGTTCTTCATATAATCCTAATGTGAATACCCCTTTATCAAATTGGCTTGCTGAAAAGGGATATACATTAAAAGTTCAACAAAATGAACAAATGAGTACTTATTTAGAAAATTTAGGTCAAACAGGAGTTCCTTATACTTTCCATCTTTTACCTATGTGGAATGAAGAACTATTCTCTGATTATTTAGATAATAATGGTGTGGAAGATGATGTTTTAGAAATTCTTGATATGGATATAAAAAATTTAGAAATTTATGGAAAACCATTTAATACTGAGTATCAAATAAAAATAGATGGTAAGATTTTAGAATTTGATATGGTTGAAGATTATTATGAAGAGAATGAAGATACTTGGGATGATGCCACTATTGAACTTTCAATTGTAGTTAATGAGGATGGTGAGATGGATGAAGAAGATTGTCCTCTTTTTTCAGCTAGAGTTCCAATAGGTTATAGTATTCAAAATGAAAGAGAGATATGTGAAATGGGATTACAGGTCATTAAAAATGAATTAAGAAAATTAAATAATGCTACAAATAAACTATATTCACAATATCAATGGTTATTTGATGATTTAATGACAAGAGAAACTGATATGTTAATTAAATATATGAACAATTCTTATGTTTATATGAGACAAAACGAAGATTTAAAAATTGCCCAAGACACCGCATACAACCTTTATAAAGGTAGTAAACTTTTTCATGAGAATCATGTAGAAAGAAAATATAGAATATCAACTTGGTTAGTTGATGAATTCGTAAATTTATAAAAATGAAATGTGATTCAGTAAAATTACTAAGTTCATTACCCTTTCCCTATCAACGTAGTGTATATATTTACCCACCTAATATATTAGATGAATATGTTAAACGATTTCGTAAGCAATTATGTCAGAATAATGTTATGGAATTTTTATTATCTAAGGACAATAACCATTTATTACACAATAGAATGAAATATATTTTAAAAATATATGAATTAGAAGATGATTATAAATTTAATTTTGATATAAGTCCCGAACAAATAGAACAAATTAAAAAATATTTTAGAGTACCCAATAGTGGATTAAAAGATTTAGTTACTCAACTAACAGGAAGAGAAGATATTTTCAGTGAAGAAAATGGAACATATTCAGATCCTTTTAATTCAAGAAATTATAAAATTTTTAAAGCACTTTATATAGAATAATTTACTATATTTACATGCTAAATATATTAGTTATGACAGATACAAGAAAATGTCCATTATGTAAAGGAAAAGGAGTTATAAATTACTTAGTAAATCAACATGATGATAAATATGAATTAGACACATGTACTGAATGTAAAGGTAAGGGGGAAATCCATTATATGTCTGATGAAGATGAACAAGACTACCACGATAACTATAATTCACATGTGTAGATATATTATAAATTATAAAGTAGAATATCATAAAATAGGATCTATTTTAATAGTGGAAAATAATTTATCTGATATTAATTTCTATCTACCACTCAGAGGTAAGTCAATTAACACAGGAAATTATTATTCAAAAGAAGAACATAGTTATTTAATTGAAAATGCGTTATCTTTTTTGGGTAAGTCGGAAAAATTTGATAATTATAATGACGAATTTGATGAATTATATTATTTAGTATTAGAAGATATTATAATATTTACAACCGAGAAGGTTATGGGGTTGGGAAACTATGATTTTGATGTAAATGAAATAGAAAATGATTATATAGGAATTTTATTTGATGATATAAAAGATGAAATAAATAATTTTGATAATTTAGGGATATCATCAAATAATATTAATTGTTTAATAGAAGAACATTGGTCACAATCTATGGATGATTGGGATTGCTACACAGAATATCTTGGGACAATCAATTTAAAATTTAATACAGATGATATTATTTCTAAGAAAAGCCAAGAAAGAAGAAAAAATTCTAAAGATAATGATAATAATGAATATAGTGATATATCCGAGTGGTTGGAAAAATACTAATTATAATTTTTAGAAAGATATATTTTAATATATATGTTTATGAGACTAAATGATCCATATATCAATTATATTATAATATCTGCTTACCGCTCAAATGAGGATAATCTTAAAAATAGACTCGATCTTTCTAGATTACAAGATAAATTAATTTTCAAAGATTTTACTATATTAGAAATGGGTGGCACTCAACCATCATATCTAGCATATAAAGATTGTGATAATGATGAGCTTCGTTACGATGCCATTGAATTAATGGATAGTTTCAAACAAGAATTTGTTATTGTTAAATACTTAAATGAATCTGATGCCAAAAAGATTTTATTTGATGGTAGGGAATTACTCTTGGGTGTAGTTGAGTATAGTGGAAATACTTCACACCATAATTTCTATGTAGAGGGTCAAGGTTTTTCTTTTGAACCAAGAACTCGTTATTGGATTCCGAAAAAATCTAAAGATATTAAAAAAGGAATGATATTAGAAATTCTTAATAATGATAATCAATGGGTAGAAAAGGAAGTAAAAGATCCTGAAGTAGAATATGAAAGAATGTATAAGATATTATCTAAATATAATAAAGTTAGAATAGCATATAAAGAATAATAATATATAGGATATGAAAAAAAGGTTACATAAATATAGTGAATTCAAGCTTTTATTAGAAAAAGGTAGAAATGATAACAAAAGAGGTGAATTTAATACAGAAGAAGAGGAAAATTCTGAGGAAAACGAATTTAATTTTGATAACGTTGATAACAGAGACTTAGACGAAGAAGATAGTGAGGGTGGAGATGATATGTTTAATTTTGACGAAGATGATAATAAAGACGATGGGGGTGATGATTTTGATTTTGATGGAGATAGAGATAGTGGAGAAGATGAAGAAGAAGTGCCAGTAGAGAAAGTTTTTAATGAAGATCCAGGATATTATGTTGAGCAAGCTCTTAAAAAAGTAGAAAGAAAATTAACTTCTCTATTTGAAGAACCAGAAACAGATGAAAATGGTAAAACAAATAAAGATCCATCAAGTTATCATAGTCAGGGAGTAGAATTAATGGATGTTAAAACTACGGATTTGGCAATGAATAAAACATTAATCATGAAATACCATGATGATGATTTCACATATCATTTAATGGTAACTATCGATCTTCAGCAAGGCATTCCAGAAAAAGGAGATGTAGAAATGGACCATTCTATGGTAGAATTCTGTGGTGTTAAATTTAAAAAATATGACGTTTCTAATAAATTATTAGGAGAATTAGATAGAAAAAAGGTTAAATTAGATACAATTGACCAAGATTTCATAGATAGTTTAAATGGTGAGTTAGATGGTAAATATTCAATTGATGATAATTTTGAAATTGAATATGGTAAATCTGATGGTGAAGAAGATAGTGAAGAAGATAGTAACGAAGAAGATAAAGAGAATACGGACATTGAATAAAATATTATATAATCTAAATAAAATAGATATATAATTTTGAAGAAAAATCAGTGGAATATTGCAGCTCCTAAACCTTACATCGATCAATTACAAACAAGTAAATATTACAAACAAGATCTTGGAAAATCATTAACATTTTATGATAATAAAAAGGGTGATAGAGCATTAAGAGAAGAAGAGTTTAGTTCTTGGTACTACGAGAATTATAAAAGTCTAATATTTAAATCAGGTACAATAGGATCATTACATTTTTATGTAGATTATTATTTAAAAAAAGAAATAATAGGTTTTTTTCTTGAAAAAGAAGAAGGTAAACATCAATATGCAATTGAATGGGATAAAGATAGAATAAAAGCAATTGGAATTGATTCTTGGTTAGGTGAAAGATTGAAAGAAGTAGATACTATGTTAGAAGATAGTTTAGTTGAAGATAAAGAAGAAGTTACCGAAGGAGATGGTAGTAAATTATTATCTAATCCTGGTGGGGTTTCTTGGAAAGATATTGAAGATCACTTTAATAAAAAAAAGAACATATAAATAATCATGGGAATTTGGAGTAGGATAAAAAATACATTTAATAGAAAAAAAATCAATGTAATCACACCGAGGATTAATAAAAAAAGAACAAGAGAATATAAAGGAAATAGATATACCGTATTTAAGGGCAAATCTAATTATATTTGGATACTTGATGCGGGTCATGGTGGTATGATTGATGGAACTTATCAAACAGAAGGCAAGAGATCTCCTAAATGGGAAGATGGTTCTCAATTATTTGAAGGAGTTTCTAATAGAGAACTGATAGGACGAATTACTAAGAAGTTAGAACAATTAAATATATCTTATATTAATTTAGTTCATACCGAACAAGATACCCCATTAAGTGTTAGAACAGATTTAGCGAACTATCTATATCGCGAAGAGATGAAAAGATCCAAAAAGAAAATGATTTACATATCTGTACATAGTGATGCATGGAAAACACCAAAAGCAAAAGGGTGGAGTGTGTTCACATCACCTGGTCAAACATTAAGTGATAAAATCGCTCAACATTTTGCATTGAAATTTAAACAGACTTTTCGTAATGAGAGGTTACGAAAAGATACAAGAGATGGTGATTTAGATTTTGAAGCTAGATTTTGGGTATTAAGAAAAACAATAATGCCAGCAATATTAACAGAGAATTTCTTTATGACTAATCCACATGAATGTAAAGATATCTTAATGAATAGCGAAGGGAGAAGGTTAATTGCTAAGATTCACTATGAATCTATCATCGAAATAGATAGAATAAAATTAATAGGGTAGAAAATTTTATATATATAGATATATAAATAAATAAATAAAAAATATATATTAATTATGCCAGAACCAAAGAAAAAACCAGTTGCTAAGAAAAAACCAGTTGCTAAGAAAAAGCCTGTCGCTAAGAAAAAGCCTGTCGCTAAGAAAAAGCCTGTTGTCGCTAAGAAAAAGCCTGTCGCTAAAAAGCCTGTCGCTAAAAAGCCTGTCGCTAAAAAGGTAACTAAACCAGAAGTTAAAGTAACTAAACCAGAAGTTAAAATAGTACCACCACAAGTTAGTCCTAAGAAAAAAACTATATGGGGTGTAATTAAATCAATATTTAATTAAAAAATAAAATAAAGTATTATGGAAGATTATTCAGATTATGAAATGTTAAAAGGTGGTCAAGGAAAAGAGACTACTAATTTAAATCATATAAGAGAAAAATTTATGAGTAAGTATTGTTTAACAAGAGGGTGGGATGTTTCTAATTTAACTCCTGAGCAGCTTAATGAAATAACAAACCATAAAGAATACCTAAATCCTGGCATGATTTTAGGATAATAATAATAAATAAACAATAAAAAAAAGAGGAACATTAATTTGTTCCTCTTTTTTCGTTTATATAATTATATAATTTATCTCTCACCCTATTATTAATAGGATTTTCTACTATTTCACTAACCATATATTCAGTACTATACGATTTATCACCCAAAAGTTCATTTATATTAGATTCTCTAATCAACTGATTAGCTTTTTCTTCATATTCTTTATATGATATTTCACATAAATCATCTATAATTTGTTTATCTATCGATCTGGTTAATTCTTCTACTAATTGATCTATTAAACTTTGAGGAACATTTATACTATCCATTTCGTTCTATATCTCTTTTTATATCATCTGATTTAATTTTCGCTCTTTTATCATATGTCTTTTTTCCTTTACCAATCCCAATTTCAAGTTTTGCCCACCCATCTACAATCAATACTCGTAATGGAACAATACTATTTCCTTTTTCCATTACTTTCTTATCTATTTTCTTAATCTCATTTTTAGTTAAGAGTAATTTACGATCATGTACTTCTTCGTGATTATTATTTGATCCGAATTTATATTTCTTAATATACATATTCTTAATATACATTTCACCATCTTTAATAAAGCAAAAAGATTCCTTTATAGAACAATCACCTTGTCTAATAGATTTAATTTCAGTGCCTTTAATTCTAAGACCACATATATACTTAGTATCTATTTGGTAATTAAAATAAGCTTTCTTATTATTAACTATTGTTTTCATTTTTATTTCTTTTTTTATTCTTTGTTCTTTTTCCATATATCAAAATCTATTTCTCCAGTTACTTCATTAAAATATTCTTCATGTCCTTTAACATCAACTATAAAGTCATTAGAATAAAAATCACCACAATGATCCAATTCCTTTCCTGTTATATTTTTAAAAATATATAATAAAATACTAAATACTTCATTACCAAAAATATCATCATCTGTATAAAAGGTTTCTTTTATTTTCTCAAAGTTATCATTTCTGTTAACCCACAATGTGTTATCGGTTATATAATAATATTTGTTTTTTATATCACTTTTATCTTCATCCTTTAGAAAAAATTCACTAAGCCATACACAATCATCAGTTCTATCTAATTGTTTTATGTCATTATATAGTTTTAGATAATTCTTAGAATCTTCTTCTAAGGTATCACCAGATATATCACAAATATTTATATCTCTTAATATTTTTTTTAATATATTACCCTCTTCAATAGGAAAACTTACCATCAAACTCATAATATTTTATTTATTTCCATTTCTCTTCTTAGTATAAGGAACCTATCAAATGATTCTGGGATTCCTATTGACATAAGTTGTGGTTCATTGTGTGACATATCCAATTCAGTCCCATTCACTAAACCAGAATCTATATCTACCCAATCAACAAGGCGACTATCCCATAAAATACCACGTTCATCCAAATATATTACTCCACTTTTGATTTTTTCTTTAAATTTCTCATCGCTAAGAAAATGGTTTACGTCCATACTCATAATAATTCATTAATTATTTTTTCTCTTCTTTTAATATCTGATAATTTATCAATTCTATTTATTAACAAGGTTTTTGCTATGTATGATTTCTCATTTATAATTATATACCCCTCATCATCAACACATATTCTATGATCATCCATCAATAATAATATTCCACTATCATTAGTTTCTTCTAAAATATCTAACCATTCAACTCCCTTTCTAATCATTAATTTCTATGATATCTTTTATTTTTTTCAAAAGTATCTATAATTTATATATAATCAAAATTAACTAAGTTTAAATTGAATATCATAACCCAATTTTTTAAATCAGATAAAACCGATATAACTAATTTCCTTACTAATATTAAAAAATATAATTATACTAATTTATATATCTTTACTGATGATGACGTTAAATTAAAATCTAGTTCGGTATCTAGTTCGGTGTCTAGTTCGGTAGAAGATAAACGAATAAAAGTTTTTAATAGGAGAACAAGGTTAAAGTGGAGAGAGGTTTTTGATTTTATTTTAGATAATGAAAAAATAAACCAATTAGGATCTTTTGTTTTAGATCCTAAAATAGATTTAGATTTAGTTAATTTAAATCTATCTAATGAGGGAGTGTCTACATTTACTAATTATATTTTTTGTAAAAATTTAAAAAAATCATATAATATAAATAGGTTTATTTTTGAAGATTTTAATTTTCTTAAATTAAATATTAATGGAGTTAATTTTAAAGTAGCATCTATATGTCATATCTATTATGAAGATCTATTGGAAGATATGATTAACTTAAATAAAAATTTATATAATACAAAATTTGACGTTGATTTTTATTTTACTTTAACTGAAGGTAGTTCTAATATTGGTCAAAAAGAATGGGTTATAAAAGAATTAAAAAGGAATTTCCCTAATTGTCAAGTGTATATTCTACCAAATAAAGGATTGGATATAGGACCTTTCTTTAAAGTATTAGAGAAAATTTATAATATAAAATATGACTACATATTCAAAACACACACTAAAAAATCTTTACAAACATCAGGAGCATATTTTGGTAATATATGGAGAAAAGATTTATTGTCCATATTAACTCCCACTAAAATAGAGAAAATAAATAGTTTAATGGAAAGTGGTGTTGAAATGGTTGGATCGTCTAAGTGGATCATACCAAGTAATAAAGATGATCTAAATATAGAAGGAGTTCCTAAATTATTAAAAGAACTACATATTGAAAATCATGGAACTCGTTTTGTTGGTGGGACTATGTTTTGTGTTAAATATAGTCTTATAAAGAAAACTTTTTCTTTAAAACAGATAAAAGATTATTATAATAAAATGGAAGAGGGTTATTTCTTTCAGATTACAAAAGGAGATAAAGAATATTTAACTCATAGTTTTGAGAGAGTATTCGGTATGATGTGTAAAACTATAAATGGTGTTTAATATATAATATATGGAAAATATGAAAAATTACGAACAATTTAACGAGAGTTTAAAAAATTATTCCTCTGAGGAATTAAAGGCAGAATTGATGAGAAGAGATCAAGAATCAAAAGATTCATTAAATCTCCACCCACTAGCTTCTGAATTTTTAGAAGCACTTAAAGGGGCATTAAATCAATTTGGTGAATATTCATTTTATGATAAAGGTGTTGATGAGGTTATGAACACGTATATATTAACAAATAAACTAACTAATTTATCTATACAATCAGTTGCTAAAATATTCACACAAATTTTAGATTATACCGATAAAGAGTTAGATGATGAAAAAACTTTTCATTTTGTTAGTGCTCTTATAGGTAATTTAGATCATAGGGATGATTTTGATGGACTATTCCAATACGATAGTAGATTTGAATATTAACTATTAAACATATGAATTGGAAATTTTGGAAAGTGAATTTTGGAAAGAAGAAATATCAATGGAATGTTTTTTTGGTAAATACTAATTTTAAATACAAAGGCAAAATATATGAAATGGGTATTAAGTATAGATATTGTCCAGTTAATAAAGAATTACAATATCATTATCCTAATAATTTAAGATGGAAAAAAACAGACTCATCTAAAAAATTATTAAAAATTTCAGAAATTAAGTCAATGGTTGATATAATTGAAAAAATATATAATGAGAAAAATCTCTATGAAATTAGAGAAAAAAATCTTAAAAAATTATTATGAGAATTTGTCTGTTCTCTCATTTCTCAGAAAATGATTATATTCCCAATTCAGTAATTTATTATTTAGAGAAATTAAATGAAATAGTAGATCAAGTTATCTTATTGACTAATGATAGACCAATAAATAATTTAAATATTATAAATAATTTAAATATAGAACATCATTTATATCGTAATAGTGGATATGATTTTGGTATGTACTATAAATTCCTAATAAATAATACAATAGAATGTGATCAATTATATTTAGTTAATGATTCTATGATACTATTTAATGATTTAAAAGAAATCGATAAATGGATAACAGATAATAAAAATATTGATATGTTAAGTCTTACCGATTCCGTTGAAGTTTCATACCACCTACAATCGTTCTTCTTAGTATTAAATAAAGAAACTCAAATAGAATTTATTTCTTATTTAAATAAAAATAAAATAAAAGATAAATTTCTTGATGTTATACACACTTATGAAGTAGGGTTTTCTACATATTTACTTCGGAATAAATATAAACTATTATCTAAATATTGTAATAAAATATATACTACAAGTGGGAGAACTAATAGCGTTATTTACTATCCTATTAAATTAATTGATGCTAAATTACCTATGATTAAACGAAAGTTATTATTTAATACATTCACAGGAGAAGATAAAAGGTTTTTACAATCAATTAATTTTAATTTTAAAATTAATTACTGGGATAAGATAGAAAAGAACAAAGAGAATAATTTAAATATAAATTATATAAAAAAATAAAATAAAATTATTATGAATGATGAAATGAGATTACAATTATTAGAGGATATTTCTTTATTGATAAAAGAAGGAATTGGGATTATATACACAGGTGATGGTAGATGGGTACATTCATTTGATTTGATTTTTAGTAAATATTCAGTAAATATAGAAATGAGTTTTGATTTAGAAGCTCTTTCAATTAGTGTTTATGAAGGAGGTTCTTGTAATACAGTAACATATGAAAATGGTGAGGTTGGATTTGAAGATTTTATATTAACATTAAAATCTAAATTTAGTTTGGATACTACATCTAATGTTAGAGGATTTTTAAGTGAGATGGAAATTTATAAAAAAGGTGATTTAGAAAATTTACAATTAAAACTTGATAGATTTATAAAGAAAGAAAAGTTCGAAGAAGCTGATAAGGTTAAATTGAGAATGAATAAAATTGAGGAAAACAATAAAAAAAGAAAAAAATAATTTATTAATGAAGAAAGGACTTTCCATATCAACTCATAGTAGTGAAAATACACCAAATGGTAGATATGATATTATAGAAAATTGTCTCCAATCATTGATTGATAATAAACCAGATGATTTGATGGTAAATATTATCTCTGATGGTATTACGAATAAACACAGAGAAATAATAAAAAAATTTCCCTTCAATCATTTTGAAAGAAAAGAAAATGGGGGAATCTCTAAAACAAAAAATACCTCAATAAAAACAATATTACAACAAGGATGTGATATAGGATTTTTAGCAGATGATGATTTAATATTTAAAGATAAGGAAGTATTTAATGCATACACAGATGCTATTGTTCAAACTAATATACCACACTATTCTTTATTTCTTCAAGATGATGGTAAAAATTGTAATGATCGTGTGATAAATGATTTTACTATAAAACAGACACCATGGGTAAATGGATGTTTTTTAACATTCACTAAACAATTAATAGAAAATATAGGATATTTTAAAATATTACCTTATAAATATGGACATGAGCATTCAAATTTTTCAAGAAGATGTGTTCATCAAAAAGAAAACCCGTACTGGTGTGATATAATTGGTAGTTTAAATATGGTAAATATAAATCATGACAGTTTATCTAGAAACAGTATAGTGGGTGGTAAAAATGTCAAAATTAATTTCAACAGTATGGGTGATACGATAGATCAAGAATTATTTAAACTTAATGAGAGAGAATCTTGTAGAGATTTGGATATAAAAATAAAGTTGGTAGAATAAATAATATATAAGACATGACTATTGAAAATTTAAATTTAAGTGATGATTACATAACTGATGATAAAGTAGAGAGGATTATTATTCTCCTTGATCAATATAATAATATAAATGAAGAAGATAAGTATTTTCTAAATTCAAGTTTAAATTTAAATAGACTAAACAATTCACCTTCAATTAAATATAACTAAAAAATACATAGTTATAAATATGCAAACTCACTTTTCATGTAGTTATATTATCCCATACATACATTCCCCAAGGAACTTAAAAAGTTTAAGATCGACAATAGATACGATAATAAGAGATCCTAGAATACAGGTAATTGTTGTCGAAACAGGACCAATCCCAATATTAAAAAATATAGATTTAAAAGGAGATTATTTATTTGTTGAGTCACATAATATGTGGAATGTCGGGTGGTTATTTAATTGTGGGTCTAAATTAACAAAAACGGATAATCTGTTTTTTGGTAGTTTTGAATACGTACCGAGATTAGAAGTTATATATAATATACTTAAAGATGTGGATGAGAATAGACATTGTGTTTATTCTCAAGACTCTATAATACCATTAACAAAAGAACAGATGGCTAAAAAGCAATTAGATTTTAGTTATCCAGATTTAAAAATTCCTTACGAGGGGGTTATTTATTATACCCGAAAAGGATTTCAAATTGTAGGTGGTTGGGATGAAAACGTTTTTGGTCAAGATTTATATAAAATTCAAGATAAGAGAAATAAATCTATGATAAATGTGGGAGTATTAAATGGATCAAAAACATTTAAATTAAATGTAGATTTACCAAATTTAAAAGCAGAGTTAATTGATTATAGTACAAAACATCTTCAAAAGATATTAGGTCAAGATAAAGATATAGTTAGAAATTATGCAATTGCTCAAATGAAAAAAAATGGTAATTACCATAGACTTATAGAAAAGAACTTAATGGATATATGATGTTTGAGCATTCTATTATAAAAGAATATGTTAAAAATAATCAATTTGAAAATATAGAATATAATCCAAGAGATAACAATCGTTTAGCGATTATAGTGGAAACCAGAAAGAATAATAATTTAGAATGGGTTGCGAAAACAGTTAAACATCATTTAAATTGGAATATTCGTTTCTTTTGTAGTCATGAATCAAAAGATTGTATAACAGATGTTCAAAAATCTATCATACCAAGAAATATAGATTATAGCAGAATCTTAAAAGATTCAGAGTTCTGGAATGATATCGATGAAGAACACATTTTAGTTTTTCAACACGATAGCTTCGTTTTAAGGTCAGGGATAGAGGAATTTTTAGATTATGATTATATTGGACCTCCTTGGTATTGGGCAAATGGAGAACATCAAGATAATAGATATAAAGATCTTACAGATTTCCAAAAAGGAGGTAATGGTGGATTTTCTCTTAGAAAAAAATCAGCAATGGTTAATATCATAAATTCTAATCCACCCGATTATGAATATGAAGATATGTATTTTTCTAATGCTTTATCAAAAGATATACCATTAGAAACCAAACAACGATTCGCAGTTGAATCTATGTTTTATGAAAATCCATTAGGAGTTCATCAGTTACATAGATATCTAAGTGGTGACCAAGTTAAAAAAATATTATTTAAATAAATAAAATGATAGATGTAGATAATATTCTTAATAATAATACACCAAATATATTAGAAAAATCAATAGAAAGTTATTATAAAAGTATAATAGATTTGAATAATAATTTTAATAATTATTCAGGTGTGTATAATTATATAGTTATGGAAGAAAATACGAATGTAATTACCACAGATCAGAAAACAAGAAAAATGAGAGATTTAACTATTGAAAAAATAGAAAATGAAAATATTAATAACGATAAAAAGATAGATTCTAAGATAGAGAAATTAAATAATAAGATAGTTGTGCCTGATGATGATGCTATGGGATATATGAGGAGTACATTCAAATCAAAAAATCTCAAAAAATTAAATGTAGAAATTAAAATAGATTTTAATTTTCCTAAAAAAGATATGTTAAATATGTTGTTTAGGGAATTTACTAAAATAATAGACGATAAAATATTAGATTTAATAAAAAATATAAATGTTAAAAATGTAACTAATTCAATGCAAATAACACAGGAATGTAATATACTTTACCATATTAATAGAGTAAGACCAAAAATTTTTGGTGAGGTAATATGGGAAAAGCGTATTATTAATAGATTAAATATTGGGTATAATAAAATTTTAATATTACCTGAAGATAAACCTATTATTTTATCAATAAGTGATGTTAGTTTAATGGCATCTCCTATTGATTTTTCTAAAATATTTAGATTAAATGGTTTTTTGGATATAATTGCTGATCCTAGTGAATGTCAAATATTATTATTATCCGAAGATTTCATAGAATAGTTTCTTTCAGAAAGATAAATTCCTAAAGATTCCTCCATTTCATTTATAGTATCATATACCACATAATAATCATGATATTCTAAATTATTAATCAATTTTTCAGTACCTTTTTTATAATAAACCGATCTATGGTAATTTTCTAATTCAAGTTCATCAATTTTTTTAATAATATCATATTCTACTGCGTATAAAATCTTCTCTGGTTCTTTATCGTGTCTTAGTCTAGTTAATATCATATGGATTGATTATATCATTTTTTATTTATATTGATTACTATTATTATTGTTTAGGTAAATATACTAAAAAAGAGTAAAATATTAAGTTATATTTTTGTATTTTTGTTTATATTAAAACAAATCACATTAAGGTAGTATAATTATGGTTAGATAGATACGAATCAATGATATTAGATATACAGACTATCAGAGAAGATGAAATTAATAAAATAATAAAATAATAAAATAATAAATATATGTTACAATCATTAGAAGAATTAAGATTAACATTAGAATCATCTAACTATAGTGATGAGATAAAAGAAAAAATATTAGAAAATTCAAAAGAAATGTTTTTATTAAATAATTTCTTAAAAGATAAATATCCAAATACATCACAGGATTTTATTGAAAATAAAACGGATGTTTATATTAAAAGTAGAATAGAATCAAGATTAACTGAATCTTCTGATGAAAAACATGTGATGGATGAAATTATAAATTTATCAGTAGATTTCGCTCGTGAAGAAGGATATGAAAATATAGATTCACTTAGAGTATCTTTAACAAATATGATTAATTTACATAACGAACAACGAAATGAGAATAATTAATAGTATATTAGATAACGACCTTTATAAATTTTCAATGGGGAATGCAGTTTTCAAATTGTTTCCAAGGTTAAAGGTTAAATATCGATTTACTGATAGAAATAATCTTTCCTACCCTGATGGTTTTGATGAAAAACTTAAAGTTCAATTACATCTTATGAAATCTCTTTCATTACAACCCGACGAAAGAACATTCTTACAAGAAAAATGTGGTAAATTCTTACCACCAACTTATATAGATTTCTTATCAGGATTTAGATATGATCCAAATGAAATAGATATAAAACTTGATAGTGAAAACAAATTAGATATAGAAATAAAAGGATATTGGTATAGAACAATCCTTTGGGAAGTGGTGTTGATGTCATTAATTTCCGAACTTTATTTCAAAGAAACAAAACAAATAATAAATATTCACGATTTTGATATTAGTGATACCGAAAAGGTAGAATCACTGGTATCTCATAATGCATACTTCGCAGATTTTGGAAGTAGAAGAAGATATAGTTTTGATAACCAAGATAGAATTGTTGGACTCTTTAAAGAAAAGGGTGGTCATAATTTTGTGGGTTCTTCAAATATTTATTTATCTTTTAAACACAATGTTACTCCAATTGGAACTCACGCACACGAATGGTTTATGGCACATGCCGCAATGTATGGTTATAAAATGGCTAATAAAATGGCTCTTGATAATTGGGTAAATGTTTATGATGGTAATTTAGGTATCGCTCTTACTGATACATTTACAACAGATATTTTCTTGAAGAGTTTCACTATGAAATACGCTAAACTTTTTGATGGAGTTCGTCATGATAGTGGAGACCCTTTTGAATTTACAGATAAGATGATTGCTCATTATAAAAAATTAAATATTGATCCTATGTCTAAAGTTATTGTCTTTAGTGATGGATTGAATTATAGTTTAGCCAACGAACTAAAAGAATATTGTGTTGGTAAAATTAAAAGTTCATTTGGTATTGGAACACACTTTACAAATGATGTAGGAGTTAAAGCTCTTAATATGGTTATTAAGATTTATCAGATTTTAGTGGATGATATTTGGGTAGATTGTGTTAAAATATCTGACAATCCTGGGAAACACGCAGGATCTAAAGAAGAAGTAGAATTATCATTAAATATATTAAAATTAAAATAAAAGACATGAAAATAATAAACAATCAACAAGTTATAGATATTATAAATAACCAATTAGAAGAATGGGAAGAAGATTGGGGTGGATTCGGTATAACAACATTAACTCGATTAGTTAGTGGGGTAGAGTTACCTAATGAAAATAAAGTTAGTTATGACTTTTATGATAAAATTACCCGAATACAAGACCATCCAATTGCTTATGAATCAACAGATGATGGAGCACAAGGTAGAACTCATTTTATGTACGCAGATGATGGTACTATTATAGAAATCTACGATGCTATGTCTAATTACTCAACAATAGCAATTTACAATAAATAAAATATATTAAAACTATGAATAAAACACTAAAATATAAAGGATTTTTAAAAATCTTCAATGTAGAAGATGAAAATAAAAATGGGGTAACTATTAACCGAGAAGTTATGTCAAGAGCAACAGATGGTAAATCTGATGATGTTGTCTCAGGACTTCTTTGGGATAAAGAAAAAGATATGTTTTATTTAGTAAAACAATACAGAGCTGGTGCTACTGACCAAGATAGATATTTAATTGAGGCGGTTGCTGGAACTCTTGAAGAAGGAGAAGATCCAATAGAATGTTTCAAAAGAGAATCTATAGAAGAAGTCGGATTTGAATGTATCTCAGTATTAGAATTAGGTAGTTTCTACACTTCACCAGGTGGAACAACAGAAAGAGTTCACCTATTTCTTGGAATAGGAAGTAGAACTTCAGAAGGTGGTGGATTAGAAGAAGAAAATGAAGATATTGAAGTATTGGAATATGGATTTGATGATTTAAATTCTATTGATATTATAGATTTAAAAACTGCATATCTGATAAACTATCAAAGATTATTAAACCAAACATTACCTGAACAATTATGAGTATATTATCTTCTTCATCACCAAGTTTTATTTATTCGGGAGCATCGGGAGTAAAAGGAAAAAGTGGATTCCCTGGAGTAGGTGGATACCAAACTAGAAAACAAGATTTTTTGACAAGATTTGATTTGATGGATATGACTAATGAGGATGGTGTGATAATACGATCAAAGTGTATGAAATTTTTTAAACAAAAAAGAATTAATGCGTCCGTATCTAAATTTATAAAAAGGTTTAATGAAAAATTTCAAAAGGCAATTGTAGATTATACTGATTATAATTCTTCCCCATATTCTACATTTACATACAGAAATATAGATTTTAGAAAATTAGACTATAATTCAATAATTATAGAATTGAGAAGAGAATGGGAAATTAATAAAGTACTAAAATAATATAATATGGTAACTAAAAAGGAAGTAATAAAAGAAAGAGCGAAGCATGAAATTCAAGCATTACATGATGTTGGTTTATGTTTTCTATATGAGTTTGATCATATCTCTGCGAATAAACTTAATATAGATATATCTAAAGAGGGTTTTCACCTAACAGATATTATATCAAAACTTAAACCTGATGAAACATTGACTTTTATGTTAAATGATGGGAAAACTTCGAATGGTAAATCAGGTGATCTATTTAAATTTAACTATAACGAAGAATTTGATGGTTCAATTTATTGGGAACACGAAATCTATGGTGATTGGGTGAGAGTTGATAGTAATATGGGATCATTACAAGAGTGGAGAAAAGAAATAGATAAGTGCTAGATTAACTATATAGAATATGGAATTAGGAAATAAATTATATAATCTTTATTTAAAGATTATTGAAAAAATCGAAAAAAAAGAACAAATAAGTGACCATAATACTTGTGAATTAAGAGAAGATGGTGAAACTTATTTTATATCTATATCTAAGACATTAGAATCAATAGAAAATGGTAAAGAAATTTGTACCATAACCTTCCAAGATTTAAAATCTCCTATTACTTTAGATAAGTATAACAATATTATAAAAAAAATAAACAATAAACTTGATTATTTTAAAAAGATTGAAGATGAAAGATTAAAAAAACAACAAGAAATAATTGTTGATAGACTATTAAATAAATTTAACTAAAGAATAGATATGAAAAAATATAACTGGGATAATTATTCGTTGGATTGGGGACATGATACTAAAAATGATAATAATAATTGGGGAACATATTTCACCAAAGAATATGGTAATGAAAGAATAACATTACCAACTATTTTGAAAGGATTGGATCAAATAAATGAAGATAATGAAGTTTTTCTTCCATCAGAGCTCGTTGAGATTGAAAGGTTAGTTAATCTTGCTATTAGTAGAAAAAAAAGAGGCATCATCGGAGAAGCTAATATTACACAAGAAGAAAGAGAAAAAACAATTAATAAAATAACTAAAGATTATTAAATATATGGATATAAAAGAAATCAGAGAGATATTAGATAAAATAAGTTTCGCTCCAAGTAATTTAGATATGGGGTGGTCATGGGATATAAAACTCACTAAAATTTATGAGGATTCTGGTGTGGTATTAGAAAGGGGATTCTCAATACGAACCACGTTTATGAGACCTGATATTAATAGTGGTGAAATTGAAAGAGGATATGGTCGGTGGATGTATGTTCCTGAAAACATTAGTACTGATGGTCTTGTGAAGACTGCTTGGGTATGTGCTGAATTGATTGTGAAACATGAATTGATGGAAGCTTTTCTTTATGAAAGTAAAAAGATCTTTGATCCACATAAAAATCTTAAAGATTTACAATATAATAGTGTGAAAGAACCATTGGTAATCAAGACAAGAACTTTTGAAAAAACACAAAAGAAAGCTATAACCCATGCCTCTGTGGATGCCGCAGTTGAGGTAGTCAGTAAGGATATTATAAAACCAAAAGTAGTCAGGGAAGGTATAGTTAAAAAAGATGAAGAAGATGAAACTGTTAGTTCATCAGAATTATTCCATAAACAAAACTCAGGTAATCATGTCCAAGAAGTAGAAGAATATTTAAATAATAATTTAACACGTAGAGATAATAAAGTAGATAAAACAATTAAAACTGATATAAATAAGTATCTTGTGTCTAATTACGTTGTTTTTAATAACTCTAAAGAATTATTAATCCGACTTGTAGATGGTAATGGGAAAATTGTTGATCATAGATCAAAAGAAACATATACACTATCTGAAGTAAAATTAATGTTAGGTGAGTTGGTTAGTAAATCAATGGTAGCTGATACTGGGTTAGTAAATCAAATGATTTTCAATGCTGGATTCACAAAAGGGGAACCAAAAGATGATTTTTGGATTTTCTCAAACCCTTCTAATACTCATAAATTCATTGTGCATTCGGAAATAGAACATTCACTTGTTATTATTAATAAAAATGGGGATATTATGCAAAGAAATGGTAAAGAAATGGTATATGAAAATGAGGATTATACAATAGATAATATTAAAGAAGTTTTAAGTGCTCTTAAAACGTAAATTGATCTAAATTACCACCTTTTTTAATTTTACTATTTACTGATTTTGTAGATGCTAATATTCTTTCAAGTTCTTCCATATCATTCAATATAGGAACAATTAATATAATAGCATATGGTTGTAATCCATATTTAGGATTCACAACTTCTTTTTTATCAAATTTATATTTTAATCTGTTTTTATTAGCAATGTAGGTGAATTTATCAACAAAATCATCAAAATTAAATTTGATATTCTGAGGGGCAAAAACTCTAAGTTCTCGTATTTTCTTATCTTTGTGTATCCCATTAGATTTAATTTCCATTTCGTAATCTTCTTCATCACTTTTAGCAGTAAATTTAAACCAAGCTGATTTTGTTGTTGGATCATATACTAATGTATAATTAAGTATTCCGATTATGGAAGTATAAATAGCCTCAAATAATTTAAAAGATTTTAACTTTTTCATCTGTTACCAGGTATTAGCCTTTTTAAATTTTTGGTTTTTAAGTTTATCGAAAATCCTTTGAATATCTATTACCTGATCATCGGTTAGATCGAGTTCTATATTATCAGTATCGTCAAAATTTATAAATGGAAAAACAGGTTGTGAAAAATTCCATTCAAATTTAAATATATTATTTATCTTATCAAGAGTGAATATAATTCTATTATCCTCACCACCACTATATTCATATATTATTTGAGATATCTCATCGTTATCAATAGTTTCTCCGAGTTTAACTTTTTTATCTTCCCATTGATTTATAAGGTATTCTAATTTCTTAAAATCATAGTTTTTTATACCTTTAACTACTGATTTTCTTTTAATAATATTGTATATTATTTTTAATCCTGCGAAGGCGGACATTACTGTGAAAAAAGTCCCATAAGCTTCGAATGTTTTTAAATGCTTCATAATGTATATATAAAATTAATCAGATAATATATTATCTATAATAGAATCTCTTCTTATAGATATGAATTCTTGGAAATAAAATTCACCATAGTTAAGAAAAATTAATTTACATCCCATGCGTTCGGATAAATTAATTAAAGATGATACAATACTTTTTTTACAAATTTTAAGTTTAACTGTATCTCCAGGGTAGATGTTACTTAAATCTACCGAATCAATTCCTTTTATTATCATAATTATATTATATATAATTTTATCATTGCTATCAACTTATTGTAAAAAATTGCTTATATTTGTAAAGAGTAAAATTAAAAACTTAACCGAATGGAAAATAATAACTTTAAAAGAATATTAAAACATATTAGACGTTCTGATATTTGGTTTTTTGGTACAGTATTATTAGTATGTGTATTGATACCTTTTGTGATAATTTTCTCTGACTTAGAAATATGGAATTATTTTCATTTTTGGTGGGTAATTTTATTACCTTATGTGATAATAAAAATATTTTATCGGAAATCTAAATTATTTAAATGGCTTAATGGGAAAGTATTGGATAATAAATAAATAAATAAATAAATAAAATAAATATAATATATGTTAGGAAGTGATCAATTAAACAATAAAAATAAAAAAAGAGTATCAAGTGGAGTAGAATTTAAAACAGATGTCTATGGCTTTTTAGACGATTTTCTTCATGATGAAACTGAGGAAGTGATAGTTTCTACTCGTAATAAATATTTCGCATTCGGCGCAAAACAATTCTTAGAAGATATGAATTTTACATTTATGGGAGGTGAACCAAGTGAACCGAGAATGGTAATTTCAATGTTAAATGGTAATTTTAAATTTATAGATCACATGGAAGAACATGTGACTATTGAGTTGCCTTATGATTGGGATATTATGGAATCTAATGTTAGAGCATTTGTTACTGAAAATCCAATTGTTAAAAAAGAAGTTACTCATAATAGTGAAAATTGGGATCAACCAGAAGAAGATCAAAATGGTAAAGACGCTATTGATGGTGTTAAAGATTGGGTTAAAGAGATCCAAAAGAAATTGAATATCGGTGCTGAAGAAGCGGCGAAAATGGCAAGTGGTTATATCAAAAAATTATACCACGGTAAAAACGAAACTTCTTACCAAGCTAAAGGTAATCCTGATATCAAATTAAGTTCAGGTATATACAATAACATGGAAGATTTAGTTAATAAAAATGGATGGGCATCTCAGTTCAGAAGTGATTATAACGAATCAATTAGAGAATATATGAGAGATAATAACTTAACTGGATCTGAGGAAAATCTTTTAGTAGAATTTGGATTTGAGCATATATTAGAAAATGTCGTAGTAGATGAACATAGATATTGGAATAATAGAATCATTGAAGTTAAATACAAAGACCAAGATGATGAAGAAATGGAAACAATTGATAAAAGTGAATTTGAAGTACCCGTAGAAGTTGATAATACTGAAATTGATAAAACAATTGACGAAATTATTGAAACATTAAAAGTTGATGATAGTAAAGATTTAGATGGTGAATTTCAGATATTACAAACATTTGATAATGAAAGTATTGTTATAGTTGGTTGTGATATAGATGGAAATTATGATTTCTCATTGACAGATGATTTTTCAGATTTCACTGTACAATGTGGTAATGAAACAATTGATGTTGAATCTAACGGATTTGTTTCCATTCTAACAATTGATGAATTCAAAAAAAATAAAGATTTTATCTTTGAAAATGATTGTGGATCTGTATTAATTCCTAATATGAAAGGTGATTTACGAATTGGAGCAGAAAGTGATGATGGTACATTCACTAGTCGATTTGATTTAGGTGACTATATTTATCAACAATTAGATGATCATAATGTTGTAGTAAAAACTCCTGATGGAATGGAAATGAGAGAAGTTAATGAACGAACTTGGGATATAGTTTCAAGAAATTTATAAAATAAAATGGTAATAGTTTTTAGTATTATAATAGGTTTCGTAGTAATATTTGGGGTAATATATTGGGCAAGTATTAATGATGATGAATATACATTATAAACATGAAAAATATGATACAGAATTCAACACATACATCACATTATGGTTATATGGTAGAGGATAAAAGGGAATTTATAGTAGATCAAATGAATGTCTATAGTAAAGAGGTAGTTGGATGTGTTAAAAACAATAAAGATATAATGATATCATTTAAAGTTCCCAATGGGGATATTATAGATCTATACTTAACACAAGAAGCAGCAATTGAATTTCAAAAAAAATTAACAAGAAATATTTCGTTCAATGAATTGGAAATATAAAAATATGAAAATATGAAAGCACTTATAGTAGTAGATGTACAAAATGATTTCTGTCCTGGTGGATCATTGGAGGTAAAGAATGGGGATGAAATAATCCCATTTATAAATGAAATTTCTTCCGATTATGAATTGGTAATTTTTACTAAGGATGATCACCCTGAGAAAATGGAAGCGTTTGCTTCTTATCATGAAGATAAAGAACCATTTGATAGTTACACCAATTCAAAGGGAGAAGAAGATATATTATGGCCTGACCATTGTGTAGTTAATACAAACGGAAATTTTTTACATGAAGATTTAAATTTACGTCTTAAAGATCCTGTGGTCTTTTCAAAAGGACAGAAAGAACACTCACACCCATATTCTGGGTTTGCTGGAACTATTATGGTGTGGGATGATATAATAACATTAGATGAATTTTTGAAAATAAGAAAAGTTATTGAAATTGATGTAGTCGGATTGGCCACAGATTTTTGTGTGAGAGATACAGCATTGGATGGTGTTAAAAATGGATATAGAACAAATGTTCTTTTAAAAGGTACGAAAGGTATATCCGAAGATTTATCTGATACTTATAAGGTATTAGAAGATGTTGGTGTGAATTTGGTTAATGAAAAATAATAATAATGGATTTAGTAATAACTATATTAATTTGTTTCTTCTTCACTATTTCAGTGGTTTATACTATATTAAGTTTTTATATAAATATGAAATTTACATGGAAAAATTTAGGGTTTGGTAAATATGAGATAGAATGGGGGTATGGAGTGTATGATAGTAGGAAAAAAATGTTAATAAAAATGTTAATTCCTGATTTATTGAAATCTGTAAATTATGGAAATTTAGTGTGGGGATTTATATATAATCTATCTCTATTTATAGTGGTTCTGATATTTTTATTTGCGATAATTAACCCAATAGGAGAATTTTTTATATTATCAAATTTTAAATTATATTACATACTTTTACCTATTTCCCGTACCTTTTATAATTTTATTAAAAAAGTATTTGATAGAGAAAAAGTCAATGATATGATGTCACAAATATCAAAATCAGATATGAGAATATATAAAAGAATAAACACTATTAACCAATTATTAAAATAAATATGGAATATAATCACATATACATATCATTACCTATACTTATTTTACTTATAGGATTGGTGCATTCAATTCCAACTTTTTTTTCTTTACGAAAAAATGATAGAATGAAAGTTTTTATTCAAAATAAAAAGAGTAGAATATCACGTAAAAAAGTATTGGGGGGTGCTTTGAAGATTTTTTTCTTCACGTTAATTATTCCGATAATTAATGGTACTTTTCAGTGGTATTATTTTTCTTTACCTATATCAATAATTTTTATGATGTTTATGTTCGCGATATATTCATATCCTTTTAGACTTCGTGATGATGAGTCTACTGATGATGAGGAACAATATAAAAAAATATCAGATGGTGATATAAAAGTATATAATAGAATAAAAGTAATAAATAAACTTTTAAAATAAATAATAAATATGAAACTTAGAAAATTTAAATGTCTTGTAGACGAAAAGGGAATGGACGATATCGGTATGTCAGGAATGACATTTGAAGTAGACCAACTCATAAAAGATAAAATATATACCCAAGCTGATCAGAGAAATTATGATAAAAGAGGTAGAGATTCTGCTCCTTTCTTCGTTGACGATAATGGATGTTCAAGAAACATCAAAGAAATGTTAAGAGAAAATAAGATTGAAGAAGTTACAAGAGAAGAAACAATCAAAGAAGTATTAAAATAGGCATTAAAAAATAATAATGGGAAACGGTTTGGAAATAAGTAAAAAACCAATGTATGGTAATTATAAGGTGTATCACCCAAAGGGACATCTTATGTTTTATTGCGATCTAAAGAAATTTAATTGGTATTTATCAAGAAATCTTGCGGTTGTTGTGCCTGATGAAGAAAAATCTATTAAATTTACCTTTGAACCAAAAGGTGATGGAGAAAAACCTATATTTCTATCTGAACTACGTCAAAATATCTGTGTAGTTACGGGTAGTGATGAAGATTTAACAAAACATCACGTAGTTCCAACACAATACAGACAATATTTCCCTAATATCTATAAATCTAAAAATTCTAATGATGTAGTTGTTATGAGAGATAAAGAGCATAATGATTACGAAAGAATCGCAGACATTTATAAAGAAGATTTAACTAAATATTATATAACTGAAGGTGAAATAGAATATAATAAAATTATAACACTTATTAGTAAGATATCAAATACATTAGAACGATATGAGCATTTAATTCCAGAAAAAAGAGTGGATAGATTATATGATAGATTAGATATGTTCTTGAATAAATTAGGAGTTGTTATAGAAGAATTTGATGATTTGGAGCCACTTAATTATAACCAATTAATTGTTGATCGTATGGGAGTTGAGAATCTAATAGTAAGTTGGAAAAACCATTTTGTAGAACACATGAATCCTCAGTTTTTACCTGAATGGTGGGATCCCGATTATATTAAAATAATTGATGTTAGAGAAGATGGAACATATAAAAGATAAAAAATAAATATTAAAAATTAAATTATGGGAGATAAAATAAATAAATATAATGACATGAAAGATAAAGATTATTTAACTTTTTATGTAGGTGATGGTGGTGATAGAGAAAGTGCAAGTGTTTATTATGCTCGTGTAGTATCTGCTCCGAGTAAACGATTAGCAATTAAGAAATTTATTACTGATTGGGAAAAACTTAGTGATACTGACACTATATCCGAATCTACATATAGAAATTTTGATGCAGAACCAATAGAAGAAATGAGATTACAATAAAAATAACAATTAACTATGGAAGAAGAAGAGATTTTTGAATTAAATAAAGATATAAGAACATACGAAGGATCTAACACATTTATTGTATCTTTACAGAAGAATTTAAAGGGTAAATTAACAACTTATTTTGAATATAATAATAGAAAATACAAGAGATTAAGTGATAGACAATATGAGATAGCAAAATCTATCTTAGTCTAATAAAATATAAATAATAGATATGAAAGAATCTGAAGTTAAAATTGAATACGACTCAACTCCATTAGATTTCTATGATACGGTAACATCAATACTTAATACATTAGGTGTGGAATATACAGAAAGTGGAGAAGAAATCATAACAATAAAATATAAACATAAATGACAAAGGAAGAAATAATATCAATTATTGAGGATATTGACTATAAAAATTGGGGATTTAATATCCAAGAAAAAGAAGATGGTTATAATTTACAAGCCATACTTAGTAACAATACTAAAAGTGGTAAATGGTATATCTCCCCTTATATTACAAAAAGTGAATTAGTACAGAGATGTTTTCTTTGTGTGTTACAAGCTGAGGAACACCAAATAAGATTAGAATTTACATATAAAAACTCCCCTATATTCAAACCACATTATGATGTTGATGATTTAGTGGAATTGAGTAAAAGGTCTATTGATAAGAGACATAATAAATAAAACACAAATAATATATATGAAAAAGAATATAAATCAAGTATCAGAAAGAATAGTAAATTGGATAGATAAATACGCTACTAAAGCTAACATAGATACCCTTATTGTGGGAGTTTCTGGTGGTATTGATAGTTCTGTTGTATCAACACTTTGTGCTATGACTGGTAAGAAAACTATTATAGTTGAAATGCCTATTAGAACAAATGAAAATTATACATTAGATGAAGAATCTGTAAGTACTAAACATGTAAAGTTCTTAGAAGAAAAATTTGATAATATTCAAAGTGAATTTGTTGATTTAACAACTTCTTTCAATACAGTACGGATTGATATTAATCAACAAAGTAATCAAAGTAATACTGAGAATTATAAATTATCTCTGGCTAATCTAGCGTCACGTCTTAGAATGTTAACACTATATTCTTTCTCCAATACCTATGGTGGATTAGTTGTGGGTACAGGAAATAAAGTAGAAGATTATGGTATTGGGTTCTTCACTGTTGGGGGTGATGGCCAAGTTGATATTAGCCCAATTGCAGATTTACTTAAAAGTGAAGTATATCAATTAGGGAAACATCTTGGTGTAATTCCTGAAATATTAAGTTCAAAACCAACTGATGGTCTTTGGGATGATGGTAGAACTGACGAAGATCAAATAGGAGCTAGTTATGATGAATTGGAGTGGGCGATGAATTTCGTGCAAGAAAATTGGTTTTGGGAACAGGGTATGGAACATGAAGGACTTCTTGATTATGACCCAATTGCTAATGAAGGAATAATACACGGAGAAGAAATACTTCTTTCTGATAGAGAAAAAGTAGTATTGGAAATATATTTACATAGACATAATAAAAATAAATTCAAAATGCAGCTTCCTCCTGTTTGTGACGTAGGATTTATAAAATAATATATAAATCAATAAATAAAAATAATATATTTAGATAGATATGTCACAAATGAGTTTTAAAACAAAAGAACAAATAATTTCAGACTATTTAGGAACAATAGATTTCTTAAAAGATGATTGGAGTTATAAAAAAATCCAAGAAGGATTAAAAAAACTAATTGGGGAAGAACCAGCAATTAGTTTTAACTTTAAGAAAGATGCTATAATAAATGAATTCAATAGTGAATCAACTGAAGTAACTATTGTTGAATCAGTGGATATTATTTATTCTCCTGATTTAAATGAAAAATTTAAAAGATTATCATTTAAGATAGGAAAAATAGAATCATAATAAACTTATTATCAATTCATTAGTATAAAAACATATGAATTTAGCAATTGATGGTAATTACATTTTAAACAGAAACCTATTCCCCTTAGTAAAAGATAACCTATTATATGGATATTTAGCAGACTCTTTAGAAAATAGTGTTAACCAATATGCTAAATGGTATCCTTTTAAAAATATTTACTTCATAAGTGATAGCAGAACAAACTGGAGAAAAAATGTATATCCAGACTACAAAGGAAATAGAGTAAAATCCGATGATATAGATTGGGAATTTATCTTTACTACTTATACCGAATTCAAGGAAAACTTACCAAAAAGATTTAAAGTATTAGAGACCGACCTTGTTGAGGGGGATGATTGGTTTTATTATTTATGCAATCATCATAATGAAATGGATGAATCTGTTTTGATGGTTAGTAATGATGGGGATTTAAAGCAATTAATTAGAACAGAAAAAGAATGTGTTAATTTAATGGTTAATGAAAATCATAGACACAATAATATCTTCTTACCTATTGAATATAAAACATGGGCAACTAATAGATATGATTCACTTCCATTACCTGGATTGTTTGATGATCTAAGTGAAGAATTTGAAATGTTAAAATTCATAACTAAACTACAAGATACAAGAGATACAAAATTTGTTAATCCTGATGCTGTAATTTTTGAAAAATTAGTTGCTGGTGATGCTGGTGATAATATAAAAACTGTTTGGGGTAAACCAGATAAAAATGGGAATATAAGAGGACTTGGTGTAAAAAGCGCTGAGAAATTATTCCAAACCTATTTAGAATATTTCGGAGAACCAAAATTTGACGAAGAATGTTTTGATAGAATAACGGATATCATAATTGAATTTAAAAAATTAGATTCTTCTGAATTTGATAAGATAAACGAAAATATAATCTTCAATAATAACTTAGTTAATTTTGATAAAATACCAGAAAGTATAATAAATAGAATTAAGAATACACATGAAAATATTAGATAGATATATATCTATATGACACAATCAGAACAATTTAAAATAGGAGACATAGTTACGTGCATTGATGATCCAATGTATAATAAACCTGATTGGATAGATAAACCTAATCAAATAATAATAGAAGATATTAAAGAAGTTGGTAGAGATTGGGTAGTTGCTATTGTAAATGGAGTGTATATGCAATCAGATGGATCTACTTCTTCTTCAATTTTATTAGAAAATCTAGAAATAGATATAACAGAAACCAGAAATAATACTATAAAAAAATTATTAGAATAGAATATTCATTAATTAATATATAACAAAAACTAGTAATATATTAATTAATGGCAACATATTCAATTAACGTCTCAACACCATATGAATCTACATTTTTAGGTAATTTAGATCCTAATCTATTCTTAAATAACTTACCTAATAATACAGCACAACTTATTGTTCCTGAAGATTTACGTGATGCAGTTTATACAATTTGGGAAAATACTAGTTTTAAAAGAATTACCGCAACAGGAAGTTCTACAAGTTTTATAGGTATTGGTGGAGAAAATCATACAAATGAATATCTCTCAGGAGCGGATGGACTTAAATTATTATTAGGTAAATCAGAATTATCAGGAGTAGATATATTAAGTAATAATTTAATTGATTTCAGTACAAATAGTACAGATATTTTTATTTATAATTTAAAGCCAGATAATTTTGGTGGGGGTGGTGCAGATCAACAACTTACTAAAATGACCTTTCTTGCGGGAGATAATAGTGATAATCTTTTCTTGACATCTCCATACCTAATGGCTCAACAGAATGTTGTTGGAACGGTAACATCAGTTGATTTCACAATTTATAATGAGGCTGGGAAGATAACTATAGATTCTGATACTGAAATCGTTATAGGTAGCCCTAATACAGTGGTTACATTATTATATGGTACAGGATCAACAGGAATTGGGAATAAACCTGGTGGGCTACCAGGAGATGTTCAATTAAATTTAGATAATTGTACATTTGATGCTGTGAACGGAGCGTCGGGAAGTACAGGTAACGTATTAATTTTAGGATCGTCTAATCAACCATATTGGGGATCGGCAGCAATTGCCTCTGCTTTAACATTAAATCAAGTATTAACCGCTGGAAATACAACAGATGGTGAAAATATTATCATAACGGGTACTAATTCTCTTTATTTAGGAACAACACAATCAAGATTATATTACAACGGAACATATAGCTCATTAGAAACAACAGGAGAACTAAGAATTGGGTCTACTAATTTAAGATTAGATGTAACAGGATTAGCCCCAAATATGTTTTTGCGTACTGATGGAACAGGGTATGCGTTTTGGGGAACACAAAGTAGTAGTAATTCTCTCCCATCTGGTAATATAGGAGATATTCAGATAAGTGGGGGATCTGTATTTGATAGTGTTAATGGACTTTCTGCTAGTATAGGAAGTATATTAATAATGGGTGCTACTAACACACCATATTGGGGAACACAGAGTGGGACATCGGGAACAAGTGGTAGTAGTGGTAGTAGTGGATTAATTGGTGTGACTGGTACATCAGGAACAAGTGGAATTGGTACATCAGGAACATCAGGAAGTTCAGGATTTGTTGGTACATCAGGGACAAATGGTACGTCAGGAAGTAGCGGAACATCGGGTAGTACTGGTACATCAGGAACAAGTGGAAGTAGTGGTACATCAGGTAGTTCGGGAACTAATGGTACAAGTGGAAGTAGTGGTAGTTCGGGTAGTAGTGGTACATCAGGAACAAGTGGGAGTAGTGGTACATCAGGAACAAGTGGGAGTAGTGGTACATCAGGAAGTAGTGGTAGTTCGGGTACAAGTGGTACATCAGGTAGTAGTGGTACATCAGGCACAAGTGGTAGTTCAGGAAATAATGGTTTAGATGGATCACTTGCGCCAGGTGGTCTTTTAGGAGATGTTCAATTGAATAGTGGAACATCTAGTTTTGGTGCAGTTATAGGAGCATCAGGAAGTGTTGATGATGTATTAATACTCGGTGCTACTAATAGCCCATATTGGGGAAGAAGTTTTGATAGAGTTAATGATGTTGGAACAGTTTCAGCAACCCAAAGCATTGATTGGGGATCGTATGAAACTTGGATTTATACATTAGGAGCGACACTATCGTTTACTGAAACTAATACACCTAATGTGGGATATAGTAAAACAATTACACTATATGTAGATGGTAATTACACACCAACATGGCCTGTTGGTTGGACAATTAAAAGTGGTGTGTATAATGGAGCAACAGTTAATCAGATAGTTGTTGAGTGGGTGAATTCATCATTAATATGGGCTAATATAAGTGATTAATATAATATCAGGTATAAATAAAATTAAAATATTTTAATTTATTAAGTTGAATATTTAAAAATTAATATATAGATATATATATATAAATAAAACATAAATATCTTAATGGCAACATATTCAATTAACGTTTCTACACCATATGAATCTACATTCCTCGGTAATCTGGATCCTAATTTATTTCTAAATAAATTACCAAACAATACGGCTCAAATAATTGTACCAGAAGATTTACGTGATGCAGTTTATACAATTTGGGAAAATACTAGTTTCAAACAAATATCAGCAACAGGAAGTTCTATAAGTTTTATAGGGATTGGTGGTAAAACACATATGGATCAGTTTTTACCATCATCTGATGGTTTAAAAGTTCTTATAGGAAAATCTGAATTATCAGGTATGGAAATAATGAGTCCAACATTATTAGATTATAATACAAGTGGTACAGATGTTTTCATATACAATTTAAAACCCGATGTATGGGGTGGTGGTGGATCTAATAATCAATTCACTAAAATGACCTTTCTTGCGGGAGATAATAATAATAATTTATTTCTAAGTGCTCCTTACTTAATGGCTCAACAAAATGTTGGTGGGACTGAAATTGATTTCACGATTCATAACGAAGCTGGGAAGATAACCATTGATAGTGATCAGGAATTAGTAATTGGTAGCCCAAATACAGTAGTTACATTATTATATGGTACAGGATCAACAGGAATTGGCACAAAACCAGGTGGTTTACCTGGAGATGTTCAGTTAAATTTAGATAATTGTACATTTGATGCAGTGAATGGGGCATCTGGGAGTACAGGTAATGTATTAATTCTAGGAGCGTCTAATCAACCATATTGGGGATCGGCAGCAATTGCCTCTGCTTTAACATTAAATCAAGTATTAACTGTTGGTAATGTATCTGGTGGAGAAGACATTATAGTAACTGATAGTGATTCAATTTATTTAGGAACGACACAATCAAGATTATATTACAACGGAACATATAGCTCATTAGAAACAACAGGAGAATTAAGAATTGAATCAAGTTTATTAAGATTAGATATAACAGGATTAGCTCCAAATCGAGTATTACTTACTGATGGAACAGGGTATGCGTTTTGGGGAACACAAAGTGTTAGTCCGACTTTTTCTTTAACACCAGCGGGTAATATAGGAGATGTTCAGATAAATAGTGGATTTATATTAGGTGCTGTAAATGGATTATCCGCAAGTGTCGGTCAAATCTTAACATTAGGTATAGGAAATGAGCCTTATTGGTCGAATAGTGGGAGTAGTGGAACATCAGGGAGTAGTGGAACATCAGGAACATCAGGAACATCAGGAACAAGTGGCAGTAGTGGTACATCAGGAAGTAGTGGAGTAATTGGACCATCGGGAACAAGTGGTAGTAGTGGAGTAAACGCACCAGGAGTAACAAGTGGTACAAGTGGAACAAGTGGAAGTAGTGGAACAAGTGGAAGTAGTGGAACATCTGGTAGTAGTGGTAGTTCAGGAACATCAGGTACATCAGGAAGTAGTGGTACATCAGGAAGTAGTGGTACATCAGGAAGTAGTGGTACATCAGGAAGTAGTGGAGTAATTGGAGCAACAGGAGCAACAGGATCAACTGGTGCAACTGGCTCTGGAACAAGTGGTACATCAGGAACATCAGGTGTAGGATTTAGTAGTATATTAAATCCAGCAGATAATAGAATATTAAGTGCGACAGGTAGTTCAACAGATACAGCAGTTGCTAATTCTTTATTCACATTCAATGGAACCCATATGGGGATAGGAATTGAAGATGTGTCGATACCAACGCTTATAGGTAATGCTATCCATGTACATAATGCACTTGGTGAAGGATCAGGTATACATTTAACAGATTTAACAACAGGAACAGCTTCAAATAATGGTGTTTCATATACAAATTTTGGTGGAGAGTTAGCTTTCACTACTTGGGATGTTGCGGAGTCAATTATATTTCAATCACCATTAGGAGAATTTCTTAGATTGAATCCTGACTATAGTGTTAATGCACTTGGGACTTTTATAGGAACAGGACTTAAATTAACAGGAACACAATCAGTAATTGATATAGAAGAAAGATCGACACCACCACTAGGTATAACATCTTATGGTGAAGTGTGGGTAAAAGATACTACACCAACTACACTTTGGTTTACTGATAGTGATTCTGTTGATTTTCAACTTCCAGGTGGAGGTGCGACAGGAGGTAGTGGTACATCAGGAACATCAGGAACATCGGGAAGCAGTGGAACATCTGGTAGTAGTGGGAATACAGGAATATCAGGTACAAGTGGAACAAGTGGTATAGGTACATCAGGAACATCAGGTACAAGTGGGAGTAGTGGTACATCAGGAAGTAGTGGAACATCAGGAATTGGTGGTACATCAGCAACAAGTGGAAGTAGTGGAACA
>TARA_R110000772_G_scaffold41479_1_pt1 | contig 93254 bp, 85 predicted proteins | sample TARA_R110000772 | Tara Oceans TARA_R110000772 (sample SAMEA4397948) | marine metagenome | biome: Polar Biome; feature: [SRF] surface water layer (ENVO:00010504); material: water (ENVO:00002006), including particulate matter (ENVO:01000060) such as... | depth 5 m | reverse complement strand
TTGAGTCAGGTGATGTCGAGCCATGTTCGCGCCTTTGAAATGATGGAAGACGCTTATTTCAAAGAGCGAGCAACGGATATCAAGGATTTGGGGCGCCGGGTTTTGTCGTATCTGCAAGCCAGCGATGTAGAGCCTACGGAATACCCTGAAAAAACGATTTTAGTTGGCGAGGAACTCACCGCTTCTATGCTAGGTGACGTGCCTCGAGATCGCTTGGTTGGCATGGTGTCGGTGCGGGGCTCGAGTAACTCCCACGTGGCAATTTTGGCCCGCGCAATGGGCATTCCAACCGTCATGGGGGCCAGCGATTTACCCTATACCCAAATTGAAAATGCCAATCTCATTGTCGACGGCTACTCGGGGTATGTGCACTATAATCCCACGGCTGACGTCTACGAGCATTTTCGCTCGGTCTCTGAAGAAGATCACGCGCTGAATCAGGGCTTGGAGGCTTTACGCGACTTGCCTAGCGAGACGCTTGACGGTCATCGTATGCCGTTGTGGGTTAATACCGGCTTAATGGCTGATGTTGCCCGCTCACTGGATCGGGGCGCCGAAGGTGTTGGCTTATACCGAACGGAGATCCCGTTTTTATTGCGCGAGCGTTTCCCAAGTGAAGAAGAGCAGCGCATTATTTATCGCGAGCAGTTGCTTGCCTTTGCGCCACTGCCGGTTACGATGCGGACCTTAGATATCGGTGGTGATAAGGCCTTACCTTATTTCCCCATTGAGGAGGAAAACCCTTTTCTTGGTTGGCGGGGGATCCGGGTAACCTTGGACCATCCGGAAATATTTCTCGTGCAGGTTCGCGCGATGCTCAAGGCCAGTGAGGGCTTGAATAATTTACGCATTATGCTGCCGATGATCAGTAATGTGCAGGAAGTTGATGAAGCGCTGGAGCTGGTGCGCAGAGCGTTTGACGAATTGCTTGAAGACGGCTGGGATATTAGTCTGCCGCCCATTGGCGTGATGGTTGAGGTGCCTGCTGCGGTTTATCAGGCGCGGCAGCTGGCGCGCCGGGTTGACTTTTTGTCGGTAGGTTCAAATGATTTAACCCAGTATTTACTGGCGGTCGACCGCAATAACACCCGTGTCGCCGATCTCTACCACGCTTATCACCCCGCCGTTTTAAACAGTCTCCAGCAGGTTGTTGACGCCGCTCACGCCGAGGGTAAGCCTGTTGGTATATGCGGTGAGCTTGCTGGAGACCCTGCGGCAGTCTTGATTCTTATGGCTATGGGTTACGATATGTTATCGATGAACGATAACAGCCTGCTGCGGGTTAAGGCGGTTATTCGCAGCTGTCGCTTTGAGGATTTGCAGGGTTTGCTCGATGGCGTGATGGTGGTTGATACCGCTGACGAGGTGAAAGCCCTTTTGCGCAAAGCAATGATTGGTATTGGTATGGAGCGTCTATTGCAGCCGACCGGCAGTGCATAGCGTCCATTTCGTGTTCTAGATCTGAAAATGGTTCAGTGCGCTGACTTGCAGGAAGTTCGGGTCCGCCGAGTTGGTATTATAGCGCTGCTCCCAGAAATCCCAGTGACCATTTTGGTGGCGACTTACCACGCTACTTGAGCGGGTGCCGTAGTTGAAATCGGCTACGCTCACGAAGCGACAAGACAGCGCATGATGAAATGCATCTTGGTGCTGTCCGTTCGGGCTTTTATCTTGCAGCATGGCGAGTAGTGCTAAGTGGTCGGCTTTAGTGCTAACTGCGGCATCCATATCGGTTTTGCCTTTGGCGGTTTTTTCATTTGTGCTGTTTAGCGGAATATTGCCGATGGCGTGGCAGCCCGGCGGCAATAATTGCCAGCCAGTTTCGCTGTTATTGCTGTAGCCTAGGCGGTGGCCGTCAAAGCCAATAAAGTTAAATGGCCGATAGATGCTTTTTTTTACCTCTAGCTGTTCTAAATAATCAGCTGTTGATTTTTCGCTCAGCAAAAAGTCTTTAACGAGGTCGCCGCGGCTATGCTCGCCGCTGTGTTCGACTTCTCGGAGGTTGGTAACGGCGGCAAAGCGGCCATTGCGACTAATGCCGAGCCAGCTGCCGCCGTGTTCTAAGTCACGCCCCGCCAATATTTGCGGATGGTCTGGCCAAATGTCAGCGGCGAGGCTTGGTCGTGAATAGAATTCATCGCGATTTGCCGCAATAATCAATGGCCGGTCGGGCTGTTGCTGCCATGACAATAAAATTAAACACATGGAGTCATACGCTGTTGTTTGCCGGTGGAGGCCGTCATAATAGCAGCTTTGATGCGAGTCTACTGTGTGATGGTATTGCTAATATATCTTGGGGTGGGCGCGATTGCTGGTTTTGCTGCGGGCTTATTTGGTGTGGGTGGCGGTCTTGTCATTGTGCCTGCCCTAGTGGCGTGCTTCGCAGTGCTGGCCGTGTCCCCGGATATTGCGATGCAACTGGCGGTGGGGACGTCTTTGGCGGCGATTGTGGTCACGTCGATTAGCTCGGTGCGTGCCCATCACCAACTGGGCAATATTGATTGGTCGAGTTGGCGAGGCTTGGCGCCGGGGATCGCTGCTGGTGTTGTTTTTGGCGTGGGGACAGCGAGTTACATGGAGGCCGAGAGTTTGAAGTTGGCCTTTGGTATTTTCTGCCTGCTTATTGCCGGCTATATGGGGCTCGCAATTACACCTGCGGCAAGTAGGGCGCTGCCAGGAACGCTTGGGCTGGCATCGACGGGTGTGGGCATCGGTTATTTTTCGGCCTTGTTTGGTGTCGGTGGTGGCTCGTTAACCGTACCGTATTTAAGTTGGTGCAATATGCGGATGCAGAGGGCGGTCGCAACCTCTGCCGCGTGTGGCTTGCCCATTGCGATTGTGGGGGCGTCGAGTAATGTTGTTGCTGGTTACGGTCATGGCAGCTTGCCTGCCTATAGCACCGGGTTCGTGTATTGGCCTGCACTGCTGGGTTTGGTTTTGCTGAGTGCGCCCTGCGCGAAATGGGGTGCGCGTCTCGCGCAGAGCTTATCTGCAACACATCTTCGTCGCGCGTTTGCCGGTTTTTTGTTAGTGGTTGGTAGTCAATTTATTTGGGGAGCACTCTAGGGCATGTTGAGACATCCTGATATCGATCCAGTTGCCTTGCAGTTGGGGCCATTGTCCATTCATTGGTATGGGCTAATGTATTTAGCGGGCTTTGCCGCTGCGTGGTTTTTGGCTAAGCGTCGCAGCCACCAGCCCTGGAGTCCCGTTAATGAGGCCCAGGTTGAAGATTTGATTTTTTACGGCGCGGTAGGGGTGATCCTAGGCGGCCGCTTTGGCTATGTTATTTTTTATAATTTTCCTCAGTTTTTACAAGATCCGCTGTGGTTGCTCAGAGTCTGGGAAGGTGGCATGGCCTTTCACGGTGGTTTGCTTGGCGTGATTGTCGCGGTCGCCTTGTATGCCCGTAAAATTAAAGTGCCGGTGGCAGCGCTGTGGGATTTTATTGCCCCGTTGGCGCCTATTGGCTTGGGCTTGGGCCGCATTGGCAATTTTATCGGCCAAGAGTTATGGGGGCGCCCTACCGATGGCTCTTTGGGCATGCTGTTTCCCCGCGACCCGTCACAATTGCCTCGACACCCATCGCAGCTATATCAGTTCGCGCTAGAGGGCGTGGTATTGTTTGCAATTTTGTTCTTCTTTACGCGTAAGCAGCGGCCACCGTTGGCTGCGGGCGCCTTGTTTTTACTGTGTTACGGCAGCTTTCGCTTTTTGGTTGAGTTTGTACGTGAGCCCGATAGTCATATTGGTTTTGACGCCATGGGCTGGCTCACGCGGGGTCAGGAATTGTCGCTGCCAATGATTATTATTGGCGGATTTTTGTTGGTATGGGCTTATACCCGCAATGAATCGGCGCGCAGTGGTGCAGCAGCGACTGCTCCAGTGAAGCGCAGAACAACGAAGAAAGTAGGAAAATAGTATGCAACAGTATTTGGATTTGCTGCGGGATGTTCGCGACAATGGCACTGATAAGGGAGACCGCACAGGGGTGGGCACACGCTCAGTATTTGGTCGCCAGCTGCGCTTTGATCTGCAGCAGGGCTTTCCTTTGCTAACAACTAAAAAGGTACATTTACGCAGTATTATTTGCGAGCTAATTTGGTTTTTGCAGGGCAGTTGTGACAATAACTGGTTGCAGGAACGTGGCGTTTCGATCTGGAATGAATGGGCGCTGGAGAATGGTGACTTGGGCCCGATTTACGGCAAGCAGTGGCGCAGTTGGGCCTGCCCAGATGGCAGCACGATTGATCAGATTAGTGAAGTCGTTGAGATGATTCGTCGCAAGCCAGATTCTCGTCGTTTGCTGGTAAATGCCTGGAATCCCGCTGACCTTCCCGATGAGTCTTTGAGTCCCCAAGAAAATGTTCGTCGTGGCCGCGCCGCATTGCCGCCATGCCATACTTTGTTCCAGTTTTATGTGGCTGACGGCAAGCTGTCGTGCCAGCTCTACCAACGCAGTGCAGACCTGTTTCTGGGGGTACCTTTTAATATCGCTAGCTATGCACTGTTGACCCATATGATCGCCCAGCAGTGTGATTTGGAAGTAGGTGATTTTGTACACACCTTTGGCGACTGCCATTTATATCAAAATCACCTAACCGACGAAATTGTAGAAGAGCAGCTGCGTCGCACGCCGCGAGCCCTGCCAAAACTGCTGATAAAGCGTCGTCCTGAATCGGTTTTTGACTATGATTTTGACGACTTTGAGTTTGCGGGCTATGAGCCTCACCCGGCCATAAAAGCCCCAATAGCAATCTGATTCTGGAGATTTCATGACGGTTACTGTTTCTTTGATTGTCGCCATGGCAAATAACCGGGTCATTGGTGTGAACAATCAATTGCCTTGGCATCTGCCGGCGGACTTGAAGCATTTTAAGGCGACGACCTTGGGTAAGCCTATTGTGATGGGGCGTAAAACCTGGGAATCGATCGGTCGCCCACTGCCGGGTCGGAAAAATATTGTTATTAGTCGGCAGCCTGAATATGTGGCAGAGGGGGCTTATGTGGTGCCTAGCTTGAGTGCAGGCTTGGTGTTGGCGCGTGAGCATGCCCTGGCGGAGGGTTTGGTTGAGATCGTGGTGATTGGTGGTGAAACCATTTACCGAAGTGCGCTCAATGAGGCGCAAAAAATCTATCTTACCGAGGTAGATATCAGTCTTGATGGCGACGCGTGGTTCCCGGAATTGGTGGACGCCCAGTGGCGCGAGACGGCGAGAGAGTGTTACCCCGTAACAAGTGCCGAAGGTTTAGGCTATAGTTTCGTTACATTGGAGCGCGTTTCGGCTGAGTCGTAGATGGTTTGTACAAATAACAATCAGGTGTTTCGCGTCATAACAAAATCGCGCCCGCTTCGGGCGTTACTTATAATATTTATATTGTTACCTTAATTCTCGAATCTGTAACACATTAACCCAGCCGGAAGGCAAACTATTTTATATTACGAAACATTTAGTTTTCTCGTTGATTCTTATGATTGCTCGTGATTAAAATAAGCTCCGCTGTATGAAAGCACGGTCTTACGACTGGCCGTACGGCTGAACAAGATAATAAGCTCTGCTTTCACTAAACGTCCCAAATAGGAAAAGCAATTCCCATGAAAACGCAACGATTGAAAACAATCGCGCTAGCGGTCGGTATGGCTGTTGGTATGCTGGCTGCGTCGCCGGCCTACTCAGCTGATTCAACTGCTGGACAAGATGCGGCAGCACAACTGCCACCCCCTAAACCACTGATTCCTGTTAGTAAAGTTCTTGAAGTAGGTCAGAAGAGAACGAAGGCAGCGCAACAGTCACAGGTCAAAATTGACCGTCTGGCGGCCGAAACAGGTGATTTGCTCCAAGATTATAAAATCGTGATGAAACAGGTAGATGGTTTGCGCATCTACAATGCTCGTCTAGAAAAGCAAATTGCCGGCCAGTTGCGCCGTATTGCTGGCCTGGAAAAATCTGTTGATGAAGCAACGATTATCCAGCGTCAGATTACTCCTTTATTGATTCGTATGATCGACGGTCTTGAGCAGTTCGTTTCTTTAGACGTGCCGTTCCATATCGATGAGCGTAAAGAGCGTGTTGAGTTCCTGCGTAGCAATATGGACCGCTCAGATATCACGATTGCTGAGAAATTCCGTCAAGTTCTTGAAGCATACAAAATTGAGAACGAATATGGCCGTAAAATTGACAGCTACAAAGGCGTAGCGTTGGTTAATGGTTCTGAGCGTGATGTTAACTTCTTGCGTATTGGTCGCATTGGCTTAATGTACCAAACCACAGACGGTGAACAGTCTGGTGCTTGGGATCAAGACAAGCGCAGCTGGGTTGAATTGGATGCTGGCGATTACCGCGGTGCGATCCAAAAGGGTCTGCGGATTTCCAATAAGCAGGCTTCTATCGATATTATGAAACTCCCGATTCCTGCTCCGGAGGCTGCGAAATAATGAAACGTAATCTATTTAAAGCCGCAGTGCTTGCCTTTGGCGGTATGATTGCTGTTGCAGCGATGCCCGCTATGGCCGAGGACGCCAAGTCTCTAGATGAACTGCTTAAAATGGTTCGTCAGGGTTATGCGACCGACGCTCGTGAAAACAAAGAGCGCGAACAGCGCTTTGTTGCAGCACGTTACGACCAGCAAAAAACGCTGGATGAAGCGAAACGTACCTTGGCTGCAGAGGAGAAGCGTTCTTCCGATTTGGAAAAAACCTTTGAAGAAAATGAGACCGTGATCACTGAGCGTCAGCGTACGCTTAAGGAACGTCTGGGTACATTGACTGAGCTGTTCGGTCACCTGACTTCTACTGCTGGTGATTTGCGTTCAAACTTCCAGTCGTCACTCGTTAGTATCCAGTTCCCACAGCGTGAGCAGTTTATCGACGATTTGATTTCTAAGATGTCTGGCGCAGAAGAGCTGCCAAGCATTGAAGAGATTGAGCGAGTATGGTTTGAACTACAGCGTGAAATGACTGAGTCTGGTCGTGTTGTTAAATTCCGCACTACTGTAACCAGTGCTGGCGGCGAGAAGAGCGAGCAGGACGTTGTCCGTGTTGGTACCTTCAACGCAGTCAATACTGAAGGTGAGTATCTGCAATATATCGCAGAAAACGGCACTTTAGCTGTGTTGTCTCGTCAGCCAACTCGCTACATGGGCTGGGCTGAAGAATTGGCGAACGCTACTTCAGGCATGCACCCCTTCGGTGTTGACCCTACTGGTCCTACCGGTGGCTCTTACCTGGCAGCGTTGATTGATAGCCCAACCTTGACTGAGCGTTGGCATCAGGGTGGTGTGGTTGGTTACGTCATCACTGCAGTTGGTGCACTGGCTATGTTGATCGCGATTTGGCGTCTGATTGTACTTACATTAGAAGACATGAAAGTTGCTAGTCAGCTGAAAACCAAAAAAGCCAACACCAATAACAGCCTTGGTCGTGTATTGAAAGTTCATGAAGATAATCCAAGCATGGATCCTGAAACTCTGGAGCTGAAACTGTCGGAAGCGATTCTGAAAGAGACTCCGCGCCTAGAGAACTCATTGAACCTGCTCAAAATTATCGCCGCAGTTGCCCCCCTACTGGGTCTGCTGGGTACCGTAACCGGTATGATTATCACCTTCCAGGCCATCACCATCTTTGGTGCTGGTGATCCGAAAGCAATGGCTGGCGGTATCTCTGGTGCACTGGTAACTACTGTACTCGGTCTGGTGGTAGCGATCCCAACAGTTCTACTGCACACTTTTGTGAGCGGTCGGGCCAAGAAGATTATCCATGTTCTTGACCAGCAAACTACGGGCATCATTGCCGAACACACGGAAGGTCACGCGGGGAATTAAGCGATGTACCTACTGAATGAATGGGCGGAGATAATTCGACGATTCATGGATGCAGGCGGCGACGTACTTTGGGCCATCGCCGGCCTGACATTTTTGATGTGGACTCTCGCTCTGGAAAGACTTTGGTATTACAAATTTGAGTTGTCGAAAGACGTCAACGGTGCCATTGGCAGCTGGGAGAAACGCACAGAGCGTAAATCCTGGAATGCCAAGCGAATTCGCGAAAAATTGATATCTGAAGTATCAATTAAGATTAATGCGAGTTTGCCAATGATCCAGACAATGGTGGCACTGTGCCCACTGTTAGGGTTGTTGGGTACTGTTACCGGTATGATTGAAGTGTTTAATATCATGGCGGTAACGGGTGGCGGCGATGCTAAATCGATGGCCGGCGGTGTTTCAAAAGCAACAATCCCGACAATGGCGGGTATGGTTGCGGCTTTGTCAGGCGTTTTTATCAATACCTATGTTAAAAGTATTGCAGAGCGTGAGAGCGAGCTTTTGGAAGACCATCTGACAACAGATCACTAAGAGAGCTAACATGAGAAGGAATAAAAGAGGCGGACAAGAGGATAATCCCTCTGAAATAGACTTAACGCCGATGCTCGACGTTGTGTTTATCATGTTGATCTTCTTTATTGTAACAGCGTCCTTTATCAAGGAAGCTGGCGTCGAGGTGAACCGCCCAGACGCATCAACATCAAGTAAAAAAGAGAATGTTAATATTCTGATTGCGGTCACAGCAACCAACGAAATATGGATTGATAAGCGCCGGGTAGATAAGCGCGCAGTTCGCTCAGTTGTAGAGCGGATGCACGCCGAAAATCCAAAAGGTGCCGTGGTAATTCAGGCTGATAAAGCCTCGAATACCGAGACGGTTACTGCGGTTATCGACGCTAGCCGGTCGGCTGGTGTATACGATGTTTCATTGGCCACTGAAGACAGCTGATCAATATGAATATTCGACTTTTATATGGTGCCGCATTGGCATTTGTGGTGACAGCAGCGCTGTTCATCATAATGCCATCGCTTATCGAGATGGCTGATAAAACGCTGGATGAAAAACCGCGTACAAAGCTGGCCGATATTCAAATGCCGGACACCAAGATTGAAACAATGAAGGACAGCAAGCCCGATAAGCCGAAGGAGCCAGATGAGCCACCGCCGGATATGGAGCAGCCTGAGATGGAAGACATCAATCCAAATATGGATGTTGTCAATATGACGCCAGCTCAGAGTGTCGATTTAACAAATACCGCCGGGGGGCTTTCCGCCTCAGATGGTGAATATTTGCCAATCGTCAAAGTTGCACCGATATATCCGCGTCGTGCGCAGAGTCGAGGTGTTACGGGTTATTGTACGGTTGAATACACGGTAACAAAAGCGGGTACTACCCGTGATATCGTGGCAGTCGACTGCGAGCCGTCCGGTTATTTTGAGCGCGCTTCTATAAAAGCCGCAGAGAAGTTTAAGTACAAACCGCGTGTGTCCGACGGCGAGCCTATTGAGGTGCCGGGCATTCAAAACCGGTTCACTTATGAGTTGGAAAAATAATGTCTGATTATCACTCGAGCACTAAAGCGATGCGTCCGGTGTTGGTCAAGCTGGGCTGCTCTCTGGTCTTAGGTGTTGCCACTGTTCTAGCTCTGCCGGTGGTAAGCACCGCCGTGCAGCCGCTGGTTGGTGAGCTAAGCGTGGGTATTGCCCACGCTGCCGACAGATCAGAGAAGCCCAAGCGTAGCACACGTAGAACACCAGCAATCCGCGCTAAAATTTATGAAAAATTAAATGAAGCGCAGATGGCTGCGGACGAAAAAAAATACAGTCAGGCGATTAACCTACTGAATGAACTCCGCGATAAAGAAGGACGGAATTCACTCAATAGCTATGAGCTTGCCAACCTCTATAATATGTACGCGTTTATTTATTTTACGCAAGAAAAGTACAATTTGGCCTTGGATGCATACCGCAACGTGGTTAAGCAGCCGGATATTCCGGAAGCAATGGAGTTAAATACTAAATACACCATTGCTCAGCTTTACTTCGTGAAAGAGGATTACAGAAACGGTGTAAACACTCTTTTGGAATGGTTTAAGGCAAAGCAAGAGATGCAAGAAGATCCGGGCGCTGGTGCTTACGCATTATTGTCGCAGGGTTACTACCAGCTAAAGGACTTAGACAAGGCGCTGAAGTACATTGAGGTCGCTATCAATGACTACACCAGCCGAGGCAAGGTTCCTAAAGAGCAATGGTGGGGCTTGCAGCGCTATTTGTACTATGAAAAGAACGACATTAAACGTGTAACTGCGATTCTTGAAGAAACGCTGAAGCACTACCAGAAGAAAGCCTATTGGCTTCAACTTTCAGCCATGTATAACGAGCTGAAAATGGAGAGTAAGTCGACTGCAGCAATGGAGACGGCATACACCGAAGGTGTTCTGGATAATGACAAAGAGCTAATTAACATGGCGTATCTCTTCCTGTCTCAGGAAGTGCCCTATAAAGCAGCTAAGGTTCTGGATAAAGGGATTAAGAAAGGCGATATCCCTGCTACCTCTAAGAATCTCGAATTGCTGGGTAACGCTTGGCGTCAGGCTCAGGAGCTAAAGCGCGCAATTCCGGAAATGGAAAAGGCGGCTGCCAAGTCTGATAAAGGTGAGCTTTGGTCGCGTTTAGGGAATATATACCTCGATAATGATGAGTTTGATAAAGCTGAAAAGGCAATTGAAAACGCATTCAAAAAGGGTGACCTCAAGCGTCCAGATACCGCCTATTTAGTGCTGGGTATGGCTCGTTTTAACCTGCAGGAATACGAGGGTGCCAAAAAGGCCTTTAAAGAAGCAGCAAAAAGCGAGAAATCCAAGGACTATGCTAAGCAGTGGATGCAGTTCATGGAAAAAGAACTGGAGCGTCAAGAAGCCTTGAAAGACGGCTGATCTAAACTTGATGTTTTGTGAAAAGGCACCTGCGGGTGCCTTTTTTGTTTGTGTATTTTGCACTGTTTAGTGGACGTTAACAGCTGCGCTTTCTATAGTCTTTAGACGTCAATGAAGTTGGTAGCAGTCATGGGTTTGAGCTTTTGCCGTCGGTGCAGATATATAATGATGCTGTACTGTGCTGTCGCCCTGCTTTATGTTCCCCCTGCCTTTGCCCGCTCACTCGACGCTGATACTCCCCAGTCTAGTTTTATCACTCGATCGTTATTAAGCGCTGAAGAGACTCGTGATGAATGGTCAGAGTCCTGGGTCGATTTTGCCGAAGGCGTCGACCGCTACTTCAGTAAAGAGGATGCCCCCCCAGATTACAAAAATGAAAGCTACGTGAAACTCCAATTTAAGCAGACCTGGGAGGAACACGGCGAAATTCAGACTGACGTCCGGGTGAAAGCGAAGTTTGATTTACCCAATACTCAGCGCAAAATGAAATTGTTTTTTAGCAGCGACGAGGCGAGTGAAAACTCGCTAGAAGAGCGGGTGCGGAGCAATTCTACCGGCGAGCGTTTTAATCGCAAAGAATCTGTGTCAGGGATCGAAATTAGCCCTGATAGTGAGTGGCATAAATGGAAACGATCCGCTCGTGTCGGTGTCAAATTGCGCGCGCCACTGGTTGGTTTTGGTCGCTATCGTTTGCGCCGACCCTTTGACAAATGGGGCGAATGGACGCCTGAGTTTTTGCAGGAAGTTTGGTATTTCAGCGACCGAGGCTGGGGTGAGACCTCGGAGTTTGAGCTGACGAGACCTTTAGGCGAGCGCATGGGCCTGCGCTATTGGACGGTGCTTGAGTATGAAGATCAGTATGACTTTTTCCAAAACGTGCATGTCTACTCCTTAACTCAGGGGCTTTCGGATCGGACTGCCATGGAGTACCGCGCGGGCTTGGTTTTTTCCAATGAGTTTCAAGCTCAATTAACAGCCTATTTCGTTGGCACCAGTTACACCTACAAGCTTTATGAAGAGTGGGTTTTTGTAACGGCAAGCCCCGAAGTCTTTTTTCCTAAAGCGGATGGATGGAATGCCGAGGCGAGCTTTACTATTAAGCTGGACGTCTATTTTTCCCATTAGCCAAGGCTTGCTTAAACAATAATATCGATCTTAGCGTTACCGGAATATTCAGTGCGGCTCTCGGTTTGTGCTAAGTCGAATTGAATGCCGTGCATTAAAAGTGGCGCGGAATATGCTTGTTCAAGCTTGTCTGCGCATAAAGGCATAGGCCGTGTCACACTAATGCAGTAGCTATTGCATAGGGTAGGCGTATATTTTGTCGGGTCTGCCGTTGCCCTGAGATAAGGGCGATATGGTGGACGATTGCTTGGCCACTTAATGATCAATCAGCTTTGATTGAAATGCGGTTTCCGCAGGAGATGTAATGACAATTCGCGTGGCAATTCACCACAAAACCTATTACAAGTTTGATCGTTTAGTTAACTTGTCACCTCACATTATTCGCCTTCGGCCAGCGCCGCATAGCCGCACCCCAATCCATAGCTATAGCATGAAGGTCGTTCCAGAGGCGCATTTTTTAAATTGGCAACAAGATGCCTTTGGGAATTACCTTGGCCGCTTAGTGTTTCCTGAGAAAACCGATAAGTTTTCTATTGAGGTAGAGGTTATCGCCGACATGACGGTGATAAATCCCTTTGACTTTTTTCTTGAAGAATACGCTGAAAACTTCCCCTTTTACTATAAGAAACAGCTTAAAAAAGAGCTTGCTCCCTATTTGGAAAAGGAAAAACAAGGGAAAGTTTTTAATAAGCTAGTAAGGTCGATCTCTAAAGCGCCAAGAAGAATGAACGACTTTTTGGTTGAAGTGAATCAGATACTCGAAAAGAAAATAGAATATTGCATACGCTTTGAGCCAGGTGTGCAAACACCAGAAGAAACGCTGAGCCTCGCCAAGGGATCATGTCGAGATTCAGCATGGTTGTTAGTACAAATTTTCCGTCATCTAGGTTTAGCTGCACGTTTTGCGTCGGGTTATTTAGTGCAGCTGAGCTCTGACGAGAAATCTTTGGATGGCCCCAGTGGTCCAGAAAAGGATTTTACCGATTTGCATGCCTGGTGCGAGGTGTATATTCCGGGCGCAGGGTGGATAGGGCTAGATCCTACTTCAGGCCTGTTTGCCAGCGAAGGCCATATACCGCTGGCATGCACGCCGGACCCGGTCTCTGCGGCCCCGATCGAAGGCTACACCGATGAGTGTGAAGTAGAGTTCGACTACTCCAATGAAGTTGAGCGTGCCCATGAAGATCCCCGGGTCACCAAGCCCTATAGCGACGCCCAGTGGGCCGATATTCTTTTGCTTGGGGATGCGGTTGATCGCGATCTGGTGGCCAAAGATGTTCGCCTAACAATGGGAGGCGAGCCGACGTTTGTGTCGGTAGACGATATGGAATCCGCGCAGTGGAATATTGACGCCCTTGGCGCCGATAAGCTGCGTTTGGCTAAGACCTTATTATTGAAATTGCGCAATCACTTTGCGCCCATGGGCTTATTGCATTACGGCCAAGGCAAGTGGTATCCCGGTGAAGAAGTACCGCGCTGGGCGCTGGGTCTATTTTGGCGTAAAGATGGTGAGGCGCTTTGGACCAAGCCTGAATTATTAGCGCGGGTTGATCAGGATTATGGTCACACTGTTAAAAACGCGGAAAAATTTGCCGTTACACTGGCTGGATTATTGAGCTTGCCCAAGGACTATGTGCAGCCCGCGTACGAAGATGCTCTGCACTATCTTTTACAAGAACAAAAGATTCCTAAAAACATAGATATTCTAGCCGCCAAAATCAGTGACGATTTAGGTCGCCGCCGTTTGGCTAGGCTATTAGAACAGGGTTTTAAAGACCCTAGCGGTTATATAGTGCCTTTGGCTTGCGATCCCGCTAGTGGCGAATGGACGAGTAGTATTTGGAATGTAAAACGTGAGCGCCTTATCCTTACACCGGGTGATTCGCCAATGGGCTTACGCCTGCCGTTAGGAGATTTGCCCGAATCAACAGCACCAGATATACCCGCTGATCGCGACCCCTTTGATCCTCGTGGTAATTTACAGACACGAGAGGATATTCATTTTCCGCTGGAATCGAACCCGCCAACCCCGCAGAAATTACACGCTGCGAGTAGGGCAGTTGCTGACGCAGTCGACGACAGTGTGCCACTGGTTCGCACTGCGATGTGTATTGAAGCGCGGGGCGGTAAAGTCCATGTCTTTATGCCGCCCTTACACAGTTTAGAACACTATATTGAACTGGTAGCGGCTATTGAAGAAACTGCCGATGAGCTGGCTGTGCCCGTCATCATTGAGGGCTATGAACCACCTCGTGATCCACGTATCCAAAAGTTACTGGTCACGCCTGACCCTGGCGTTATCGAAGTGAATGTACACCCGACATCGAATTGGCAGGAGCTGGTTGCAAACACGACTGAGCTTTACGCAGCAGCGCGAGAGTGTCGCTTGGGCGCTGAAAAATTCATGCTCGATGGTCGTCATACCGGTACCGGCGGCGGCAACCATATCACCCTTGGCGGCGCCACGCCGGCCGATAGCCCGGTGCTTCGCCGCCCGGACTTACTGCGCAGTTTGGTCACCTTTTGGCAGCACCATCCAAGCTTGTCGTATATATTTTCTGGTGCGTTTGTAGGCCCAACCAGTCAGGCGCCCCGCGTCGATGAAGGGCGGGACGAAATGCTCTACGAGATGGAGATAGCCTTTCAGCAAATGCCCGAAGGATTGGCAGATCAGCCTTGGTTAGTCGACCGGCTAATGCGGAACTTGCTGATTGATATCACCGGCAACACCCATCGCGCTGAATTCTGTATCGATAAACTGTATGCGCCTAATAGCGCTACCGGCCGTCTGGGTTTGTTAGAGTTTCGCGGATTTGAAATGCCTCCCCACAGCCGCATGGCGCTTGTTCAGGCACTATTGATTCGCACCTTGGTTGCTCGATTTTGGGCTGCACCTTATAAAAAGCCACTGGTGCGCTGGGGTACGGCATTGCACGATAAGTTCATGATGCCGCATTATTTGTGGCAGGACATGAACGAAGTGATCACCGACTTGCAGGAGCATGGCTACCCGTTTAAGGCGGAATGGCTATTACCCTTTGAGGAGTTTCGCTTTCCGCATTATGGCCGAGTAAAGCTCGACGAGATTGAAATTGAACTGCGCTGGGCGGTTGAACCGTGGAATGTGCTGGGTGAGGAGGTGGGTAGTTTCGGCACCGCTCGCTATGTGGATTCATCGGTGGAGCGTTTGCAGGTGAAGGTCACTGGGCTAACCGATGGCCGCTATATACTTGCCTGTAACGGACGGCGCGTGCCGCTGCGCAATACCGCCACGCACGGTGAATATGTGGCCGGCGTGCGCTACCGCGCGTGGGCGCCGCCATCCGCCTTGCACCCTACCATCGGGGTTCACACGCCGCTTATATTCGATCTAATCGATACCTGGACCGGGCGCTCCATGGGCGGCTGTAGCTACCATGTATCTCACCCCGGCGGGCGTAGCTACGAGACTTTCCCTGTGAATGCAATGGAGGCGGAAGCTCGGCGTGGCAATCGCTTTGGCACGCTAGAGCATACCCCCGGTCCCTATACGCCACGACCGGATTTGGACGCAGTGCGGGAGTTCTTTACTGAGCCGCCGCGCCCCTTGGCGCCGCCGCCGGAGGAAGCGCCCGGGGAGTACCCCCATACATTGGATTTGCGTCGTAAGCCAAACTGGATCGGTTAACAGCCGTAAGGTTTGTCCACAACATTAAGGCCATGTCGCGAGTGAGAAATTGCACTAGCGCATGGCCTTTTTTGCAACTGGCAGCTGGGTTCTTGCGTGGTAGATTGGTATAGGTCGTTACCAAACTTAAGATTGAGAATAATAAAATGACGAACAAATTTGATTACGTCAAAACCCGTCGCGACGAAGTCGACGCTATCCCGGTTAAATGGCAGGCTACTGTCCAGCGTGTGATGAAGTATTTAACTCGCTTTAATGTCTGGGTATACAAAAAGAGCGGCGGCCGCTTAATGAAGAATTTCCCCGGCGGCTTTCCAATTTGTATCGTTGGCATGACGGGTAGGCGATCCGGCGAGCGTCGGGAAATAGCCTTGATCCACCTGCCTTGGAATGACAAAAAACTGTTGGTTGCCTCGCAAGGCGGAATGGAGAAACACCCGCTGTGGTATTTTAATATCGCTGCCGACCCCAATATCGATATTATGGTTGGTGGCACCACTCAGCGTTATCTTGCGCGTCAGGCCAGCGCAGAAGAAAAGCGTGAGCTGTGGCCCCACCTGTTGAGTCTATATCCAGATTTTGACCAGTACCAAGCTCGGACTGATCGCGATATTCCCGTTTTTATATGCTCGTTGGCAACAGATAATACAGAGGATTAACGATGTTGGACTCACCTTTGGCCCGTGACCAGCAGCGCCGCTTGGCAATGCATGGCTTTATCATCTTATTTCTAGGTTTGCTGTCGGGTATCGGCTTTTCCTACGCCGCTGCCACCGTGGACACTAGCGATCCAAGCTACGGCGCGTGGCGATTCGCCCATATGGAGGGCATCATTAATGGCCTGCTGGTCTTGGCCGTGGCTGGTATTTGGTTGCGTATCAATTTACGTGGCGCGCTTATTGGCGTGGCGCGAATCGTCTTAGTATTAGGTTGTTATGCGAATATTATTGGACCAGTAATCAATGCCTTGTTTATTGGCAAGCGTCTTGTTGCACCAGAAACCGCCTTGGAGGCACTCGTGGTTTATGGTTTCTATATTCCTGGCACACTGCCGCTGCTGGCGTTGCCGGTATTTGTAATGAATCTTTATCGCCAGCGTGCCGACTTAGTGTGAACTGTTCCCAGTCAAGGTACTTGGAATGTAGGTAGTATCAGCATTTTAAATAACCTCCATCCTCCTCGGGGTTGTTGCGGGCAAATGGATTGCAAGCATGAATAATAAAGCGCGACTGTTCTTCGTACTCATTACAGTGCTTACACTTGCGGCAGTTTTACCGAGCTGCAAAAGCAATGGTCGGTCTACGCCGGGATCCGTGAGTGATAATGGCTACGCCTGTGCGGTGCCAGCGCAAACCCCCGATACTGTGCCGCGTTTGCAGCGCGATGGCCGTTGGCTGGTCGATCACCACCATCGCGTGGTAATCAGCCATGGCGTCAACCTAGTATGGAAATTGGCGCCGTATTTTCCGCCCAATAACCTTGAGGGCTTCACCGCTGCTGATGCTGATTGGCTGGTGGAGCATGGCTTTAATAGCGCGCGTATTGGTACCTTGTGGACTGGCGTCTCGCCCGATGCGCCGGGGCAAATCGATCAAAGCTATCTCATTGCGTGGGATCGTATTGTGCAGTTACTCGCTGAGCGGGGTATTTGGATACTCTTCGATTTTCATCAGGATATGCTTGGCGAGCTATATCAGGGCGAAGGTGTTCCAGAGTGGGGCATTCCCAGCGGTGTAACGACCACGGTGTTGGGCTCGCCCACACTGGGCTTCCCCTTTAATTATTTTACGCCTCAGGTTTCAGAAGCTTTCGACAATTTATGGGCCGAGCAAGGCCAGATTTGGCAGGGATTTAGCGCTGCTTGGCAGGCTGTGGCTAGCAAGTGGGCCGAGCAAAAATATTCTATGGGTTACGACCTGCTGAACGAACCCTGGGCCGGCTTAGAATGGGCAACCTGTATTGTGCCGGAGCTGGGTTGCCCAACATCCGACCGCGAAATTCAGCCATTTTTTGAGCAGGCGATCTCTGCTATTCGCGATGTCGACCGCAAAAATATGGTATGGATTGAACCGCAGTTGTTGGCGGGTGGCACTGGCACACCGACCGGATTTACGCCAATTGCGGGGGAGTCTCAGCTCGGTTATTCCGTTCACAATTACTGCCCGCTGACCGCATTTTTGCAGGCTGCGGATCTTGGTCTACCGATTCCAGATGTGCTGCCCGATACCTGTGAAAACTTTGAGGCCAAGGTCTTTGAGCAAGCGCGAATCACAAGTGCAAGAATTGGCGCGGTGGAACTGGTGACCGAGTTTGGTGCGAGCGACGATCCAGTGCTCTTAAATAGGGTGGCGAATTTGGCCGACAGTCATTTAACCGGATGGCAATATTGGGCTTACAAAAATTGGAATGATCCCACTACCCAATCACAGGAAAGCGGCGCCCAAGGTCTGTTTGCCGACGACCGCGATTTAACAACTGCCAAGCTCGATAAGCTAAAGGAGTTGGAGCGCAGTTACCCCCAAGCCACGGCGGGTATTCCCTTGGAATTGTCTTTTGATACGATAAGCGGTGATTTTCATTATCGTTACCAAATTCGCCCCGCCAATGCCAACACCGAAATTTACCTACCTAAACTCCATTACCCCGCTGGCTATAAAGTAACGGTCAGTGGCGCGACAGTAATGTCAGCGGCAAACGAAAGCGTGTTAATTCTTCAGAACAACAGTTGCGAAGGTGAAGTCGAGGTCGTGGTTAGCAAATTAATGTGATTCATCTATCACCTCAGCCCTTAGGGCTCCGACTTAGATTCAAAATTGCGTGCAGTGAATACCCTCAGGGCTTTCGATCGTCGCTACACACTCATTGCAGTGAGTGCAGCGGCTGACAAAATTGACATCAGCTTGGGCGCGATTCGGTAAATCCGGGTCGCTGAGTAAGCTTCGTCCTAGCTGAATAAAATCAAAGCCAGCGGCCATTAATTGATCGAAGCTGGCACGGCTGCTGGCGCCCCCAACGTAAATCATTTTGCAGCTAACCGCATCGCGAATACGTTTGGCCTGCTCTAAAAAATACAGTTCTTTATAGGGGTAGTCTTTAAACATTGCCTTACCCGCTAGCCGTAATATTAAGCGCATAATCAAACTTGGCTCGGTTTTAAGCATAGCGGGTAGCATATTGCCGCCTCTGAACATGATCATCGGGTTCATGGAACTGGTGCCGCCGCTGGTGATAATGCCGTCGATCCCAGCTTTGTCTAAAAGTTGGCTTATTTCTACGGCATCGTCGTAATGCAGGCCACCGCGCACCCCTTCGGTCATACTGATTTTGCCGAGTAAGGGAAAGTCTGTGCCGACCGCTTCGCGAACCGCTGCCAGTACTCGCAGTGGTAGGCGCATGCGATTTTCTAAACTGCCGCCGTAGTTGTCTTTGCGTTTATTGGTTTTGGGGCTCATGAATTGGCAAAGACCATAACCGTGACCAAAGTGAATTTCTAATGCATCAAAACCAAGCGACTTCATGAACACGGCGGCGCGAGAATAATTGCTCACCATTGCATCAATGTCGCTAAGACTCATGGCGTCGCAAAACAACATGCCCTGGGCTAACCCTAAACCGTTAAGCCCAAAGCTCGGCCCTAAGGGTCGGCGGCGGCTGAGTTGGCGGTTTTTAGAAAAGCCGCCGCAGTGGCCCATCTGCCCAGAGACCTTGGTGCCGCGCCGGTGTAAATCAGCAATTAATTCACTGAGCTGGGTGCGGATCCCCTCGTGCATATACATCATGTTTTCATTGAGACGGCCGTCGTTTTCCACCGCGCAGTAACCCAAGGTAGTCATGGCAACACCGCCGTCAGCGAGCTTGCAGTGGAAGTGCTTAAGTGCACTGCCGGGCACGCCTTTTGGAGTCATGTTCTCGAAGGTTCCCGCCTTAATGAAGCGGTTTTTCAGTGACAAACCGTTGATGTTAGCCGGTGAGAAGCAGGTGGCAGTTGTGTCGCTAGCAATGGCTGTAGTCATAATAATTATTGTCGTTATAAATGATATGTAGCTAGGTTACATATCGTTTGCGTGGCCAGCAAGTTAAACTTAGACCATTGCTTGTAGGATTGATTAGGAGTTTGCACACTATGCCCGTCGTCAAAGCCGTGGCCCGAAAAACGCAGTCACAACGCCGTGAAGAAACGCGTAGTTTAGTTTTAGCCAGCGCAATTAGTGTGTTTGCCAGTAAAGGTTTTACTGCAACGGCGCTGGAAGATATCGCCGCTGATACGGGGCTGACTATCCGGCCGATTTATCATTATTTCGGCAATAAAATTCAGCTGTTTGACGCGGTTGCAGAGGCCCAGGAAAGTATTCTTCTAGAGCGATTACTGGGGCTAAACCCGAACTCACCCAGTATTTTATACGAGGCATGGGACTGTTTTATCGACTGTTGTCAGGAGCCGGGCTTTGTGCAAATTGTATTGGTAGATGCCCCTCACGTACTGGGCCGTGAGCGCTTGGGGAATACGGCGGTGGTTAAACAAATACGGGCCATGCTCGCGCAAGGGCGGGGCGGATTGAAAATTAAATCAGCCTTGTCTGCGTTGGATCAAGAGTTCGCTGTGCGAATGTTATTAGGCGCCTTAACCGAAGCCGCGCTGCTGGTCGGGAGGCATCCAGACTACGATAGCCGCGCCATGATCAAGCGGGTGTTTTCCTTGTTTTATCCTCGTTAATTTTAAGCGGATTTTCGCCATAAATAATAAATGGCAGGTATCACCAGCAGGGTTAAGATCATTGCGCTAAGCATACCGCCGACCATGGGGGCAGCCAGTCGGCTCATTAGTTCGGAACCGGTGCCGCTGCTCGATAAAATAGGTAGCAACCCGGCAATGGTGGCTCCGGCCGTCATGACAATCGGTCTAACGCGTAGGCCAGCGCCTTGAATAATCAGGTTTTTTAAATCCTCATTATTGATGTTTGGGTTCGCTGCGTTTTGCCATGCTTGATTTAAATACACCAGCATCAGCACGCCAATTTCTATTGCAACCCCAGCGAGGGCGATAAAGCCGACGCCGCTGGCTACTGAAAAGTTATAGCCCAGTAGATACATTAGCCAGACACTGCCAACCAAGGCTAAGGGTAAACTTGCCAGAATAATCGCCACCTCGGTCATCCTTCGGAAATTGAGGTAAAGCAGTATTATGATAATGGCCAGGGTCAGCGGTGCGACATAACTGAGTTTCGCTTTGGCGCGCGCCATATACTCGTATTGGCCAGCCCAGGTTATTGCGTAGCCCGCCGGTAGCTCCAGTTGATCCCTAACGCGCTGCTGGGCGTTAGCGACATAGCTGCCGACATCCACATTGTTAATGTCGATATAGGTCCAGCCATTGATGCGCGCATTCTCGCTTTTAATGCCTGGTGGGCCACGTTCTATTGCAATAGTCGTAACGTCGCCAAGGGCAATATATTGGCCGCTTGGGGTGATGATGGGCAGCAGGGCTATTTGCTCGGGAGAGTCGCGGTACGCTTGGGGGTAGCGTAAATTTATGGGGTAGCGCTCTCGGCCCTCCACGGTTTGACCAATATTCATGCCGCCAATGGCGGTGCTGATAATCTGTTGGATATCAGCAATATTTAATCCATAGCGGGCAGCCTGTTCGCGTTGGATGTCGATGCTCAGATAACGGCCTCCGGCGACTCTTTCGGAATACACCGAACTGGTGCCAGGTAGGTCTTGCAGTAGTGTTTCAAGGCGCTGACCAATATCCTGAATGGTTTGTAAATCTGGCCCAGAAACTTTAATGCCTACCGGGGTTTTAATGCCGGTGGCTAACATATCAATACGGGTTTTTATTGGCATAACCCAATTGTTCGTTACGCCGGGTAGTTGAACCACGCGATCCAGCTCGGCGCGTAAGTCGTCTTTGCTTAAACCGGGTCGCCACTCACTCTGTGGATGAAACTGAATATAGGTTTCTATCATAGTGAGCGGCGCCGGGTCAGTGGCGGTGTCGGCGCGGCCAATTTTGCCGAACACGGTTTTTACTTCCGGCACCGTGCGAATAAGTTTGTCGGTTTGCTGTAGTAGCTCTCGCGCCTTACCGATCGAAATGCCGGGGTAGGTCGTGGGCATATACATTAAATCGCCCTCGTCGAGGGAAGGCATAAACTCACTGCCAATTTGGCTAATTGGCCATAGGCTAATCGTGCAGGCAAGAACAGCGAAGCCTAGGGTTTTTTTTGGGTGTTGTAATACTTGGCGGAGCACGGGCAGGTAGCCAGCGATTAAGGCGCGGTTAATAGGGTTTTTATTTTCGGCTAAAATCTTACCGCGAATAAAATAGCCCATTAATACTGGCACCAAGGTAATCGCCAAAATTGCCGAGGCCGCCATGGCATAGGTTTTGGTATAGGCCAGTGGCGAGAACATGCGGCCCTCTTGGGCCTCTAAAGTAAACACCGGTACAAAACTTACGGTAATGATTAGCAGGCTAAAGAAAAGCGCTGGGCCAACCTCGGCGGCGGATTGGCCTACAATCTGCCAGCGATTTTCTGGGGTCAGTGGCGTGTCTTGAATATGTTTGTGCATGTTTTCAATCATGACAATGGCGCCGTCAATCATCGCGCCAATGGCAATGGCAATACCGCCCAAAGACATGATGTTGGCGTTGATTCCCTGCACTTTCATCACAATAAAAGCCGCTAAAATAGCTACCGGCAAGCTGATGATCGCCACTAAGGCAGAGCGCATGTGCATTAAAAAAAGTATGCAGATCACCGCGACCATAACTAATTCTTGAAGCAGTTTGTGCGTCAGGTTTTCCACCGAACGTTCGATGAGGGCCGATCGGTCATGCACAGTGATGATCTCCACGCCGGGCGGCAGGCCACTTTTTAATGTCTCGAGCTTGGCCTTTACGCCGGCGATGGTTTTCTGGGCATTTTCGCCAAAGCGCATCACTATAACGCCACCGACGGTTTCGCCCTCGCCATTGAGTTCGGCAATGCCCCGACGCATTTGCGGGCCAAGGTGTATGTCGGCAACATGTTTGAGTAGCAGTGGCGAGCCGTTTACAGATTGGCCTAGTGGAATATTGCTGAGGTCGTCGACACTGTTGATATAGCCGCTCGCGCGAATAATATATTCCGCCTCACTCATTTCGATCACTGAGGCGCCGACTTCTTGATTGCCGCGCTGAATCGCCATTTGAATATGGGCGAGGGGGATGTTGTAGGCGCGTAATTTATGGGGGTCTACTTCTACCTGATACTGCTTAACCATGCCGCCAATCGTGGCGACCTCAGAGACCCCTGCAACAGTTTGTAATTCGTATTTTAAAAACCAATCCTGCAGGCTGCGCAGCTGACTGATGTCGTGCTGGCCCGTCGGGTCAGTCAGGGCGTAAAGATAAATCCAGCCAACACCGGTGGCGTCGGGGCCGAGTTGTGGTCTCGCGGTGGCGGGCAAATTGGGGCTGACTTGGCTCAGGTATTCCAATACCCGACTGCGTGCCCAGTAGGGGTCGATGTCTTCATCAAAAATAATATAGACATAGGAGTCGCCAAAAAAGGAAAAGCCCCGCACCGTCACTGCGCCGGGTACTGCCAACATAGCGCTGGACAGCGGGTAAGTAACTTGATCTTCAACCACTTGCGGGGCTTGCCCAGGGTAGCTTGTTTTAATAATGACCTGAACGTCAGACAGGTCGGGGATAGCGTCGACAGGGGTAGTTTTAACGGAGTACAGACCTGCGCCAATTAAAATTGCGGTGGCAAGTAGGATGAAAAAACGATTCGCCACCGACCAGTAAATAATGCGGCTAATCATGGCGTAACCTTTGCCGATGGCGCGTTGCTGTAATTCATACGTATAAAATCAGAATCTTTGCTGGATTCCGAATCTAATAAAAATTGCGCGGAAACAACTACCTCGTCGTTGGCCTCAATACCGTGAATGATTTCGGCCTCGCGGTCATTGAATTTTCCCGTTTTGACGGCAACGGCCTTAAAGCGGCCATTGCCTAAAGCGAGTACTACGCGGTTTTGCTCGCTACTGCGAATGACAGCTTCTTTGGGAATGATCACGCTTTTGGTGTTTGCTTGCTGAGTTAAATTAACGCGGGCAAACATATTAGGTTTAAGTATGCGTGTATCGTTGTCGATCTTCAGGCGGAGTCGTTGGCTACGATTAACCTCGCTCAGTGTTGGGTAAATATACTCTACGGCGGCGGACCAAGTGCGATTGGGAATACCATCAATACTTAGGCTGGCTTGATCGCCAATGGCAATGCTGCTGCCCTGACCGCCAATAATGTCGGCTATAGCCCACACTGAATCCAAGGTGGCGATGGTGGCGATGGCCTTGCCGGGCGCGACGTAATCGCCTTCACGAATATTGAGTTCACTGAGCACACCGGAGCGCGGCGCCAAGAGGGTAATACTGTGCAAGGCGGTACGAGTGCGCTTAATTTCTTTAATTATTGAAGGGGCAATTTCTAAGTTAAGCAAGCGTTGCTCGGCGCCCATGCTCAGTTCCTGATTGTTGCGCTCTAGTGCCATCAGAAACTGTTCTTGGGCGGTAACCAGAGCTGGAGAGTAAAGTGTATAAAGTGGCTCTCCTGCGGTGACGGTATCACCCTCTGCGTGGGCGTAGAGTTTTTGTACCCAGCCCTCGACCCGTGGCTGGACACGTTGAAGTTGATCTTCATTAAACTGAATAGTTGCTGGTGCAGTGATGGTTTGGGTGAATTCCCCGTAGCGGGCTTGTGCGGTTCGCACCCCTAAGTTATTAATAACATCAGCAGCAATTGTGACAGTGCCGGGGCTGTTTTTGTTGGCGCTGCTGTCGGCGTAGACCGGTAGTAAGTCCATGCCCATTGGCGACTTCCCGGGGGCAGCACGGCGAAAGTCGGGGTCCATGGGCGCGACCCAATACAGCGGTTCGGGTGGTGAGTCACCTGCCGTGCTGCTTATTGCTGATGTGGTTTGCGGCGCAATAATATACACGCCCAGTAAGGCGCCGAGTAAAACGCCACCGCAAACTGAAATAATAAAAATATTTTTACTGCTACTCATGGTGTTCTCCGGCGAGTAGGTAAGCGATGTTAACGCTGGTTTTTTGGCGGTCAATACGGAGGTTGAGCGCGTCAATGTCGACGTTGAGCGCATCAATCTGGGCTTGGATCACCTCCCTAAAGTCACCTTTATCATTTTGGTAGGCGTTTAGGTTGACGCTGACTTGCTTCCTGGCTTCGCGCAATAAGCGGCTATTATAAAGTGTTAGACGTTCGTCAATGCCTTGAAGCCGGTTGAACTGGGTTTTTAAATTGGCCATCATTTTGCGTAGAAGTAAGGCCTTGTCGGTGCGATTGGCCTCGGCGCGGGCTTGGGCGGCGCTCAGGTTTTGATCTTGGCGCTTGGCGGTAAACAGGGGCAGGTCGACACTCACTCCGATTGAAAATAAATCGGCGCGCTCATTGCCCAATGGGTCATCTGCCCGGTGTGCATACTTAGCATTTACGGCCCACTCGGCTTTGTACTGCTCTTGGCGCAGGGCGACGTCGCTTTGTGCGACGGCAATTGTTTGTTCAATAGCACGAATCGCTGGGTGGGCCTGGAGTGCGGAGGCTAGGCGACGATCCTTGATATCTCGAATGCGAATATCGCGAAAAGTGTCGTTGCTGAACGCCGTAATTGCTTCTGTGCCAAGCCACTCGCTAAGTTGATCACGTGCGGTATCTCGCTGTTGTTGTAACATGAGTAGCCGATCATCCAGACGGCTGAGTGCGAGCTCTGCGCTAATGATGTCCTGTTGTCCAGCCCTAGCAAGCCCTGCACCGTAGTTGCTGCGGCTCAGTGTCAGTAACTGTTCGAAGAGCGGGCGGGTACGTTCAATTAAGGCCATGCTCTGCTCCGCGCGGTAACCCTCTAGCCAGAGTTGGCTAACGGTAGCGGCCACCTTGGCTTGGCGGTCTGCGCGTAGCATCGCTTGCTGCTGGCCTAGCTGTCGCTTTTGCTTGCCCATGAGCTCGCGGCTATTACCTCGCGGCAGCCGCTGAGTAATACCAATACTGGCCTGCGTCATGCCCTCCTGTCGAAAATCGAAGCTGTCGGTGGGTAAGTTTGCGGCGCCAAAGCTCAGGATTGGGTCTGGCAGGGTAGATGCCGAGATTGCTTCGGCAGCCAGCGCACTTTCTCTGAGCTGGCTGCCGTGCAGCCAGGGATCGTTGGCCTGCGCAAGACTTATGGCCCGATCTAGGCTGAGGCCTACTGCCGCGCCAGATATGAGCAGGCACAGGCTAGCTAACGCCACTTGGTGGCGACGTCGATTTGCGCTGCCCATTACTGCTGCGCTTTGCTACTGATGGTGGCGTACACCTCAGTGTTGCCGTTGTCTAATAGCAGCAAAATGTCATAGGGCTGAAAGCCGCGACCCATGTCCATACCGGGGCTGCCCATGGGCATGTTTGCGACAATCAAGCCACGGGCGCCGCTGGGCTTTTCGGCTAAAAACTGGGTGATATAGCGAGCTGGGATATGGCCTTCAAACACAAAGCCGTCACTAGAGACTGAAGTGTGGCAGGCTTGCAGGCCGACGGGAATGCCAAGCTCCGCTTTTAGGCCATTGAGGTTTACATGGTTTTGAACCGTGGTGGTGAAACCGTGCTGCTGGGCATGCTCGATCCAGACACCACAGCAGCCGCAGTTGGGATTTTTGTGTACTGATAATGCCGTGCTAGGTGCAAGCTGGGGTGTTGCAGCTGCAGTTTCAGCCTGGCTATAAGTGCTTATTGCGGCACCGATTACAAAAAGAAACAGATAGGCTTTAAGTTTAGAAATAGTCATGATCGCTCCGCGATAAACATAGCTTTTAAATCAATAAACCAAGGCGGGCATATAGACGCGTTGATGCTGTCGTGCGCTTGGTCGATTAACAGAAATTAGCGCGACAAATAGGCGCAATTGTCCTGTGTTAGCTGTATATGGGCGGGCGGTACAGGCTGGGGCGTGGGGCGGGTTTGGGGTGCCGAAGGCTAAATTGGGCGAGAGTCAGTGATGTTGAATGAATGCCAATCACACTACTGTTAGTCAGTAGTGCAGCGGTGGCGCAACTACTTTTCGGGCAGTCGCTTTGCTGGGTGTCGCAGCAGTTGTGACTGGTGTCGCTCAGTGTCGGTGTGACTGTGGGATGGGTCATGTCCATGTTGCTGTGATCGGCAGGCGTCATTAGCGCAGACGGTGAAGTCATATCCATCTGTTCTGGGCAGGGTGCGTAGGCATAGGCAAAGGACTGAGCTAGTAAGCTCAGTAACAGCAAAATAATATGTATATGCTTGGTTAGCCTATGTGTCATCTAGGTAGCTACAGCCAAATGCGTAGGGGTAGTTCAGCTATTCTCGACTTGCTTTGCCAGCGCGTCAAGCTAGTGGCGCTTCTTCCATAACCGATATCAGTCGATAAACCACCTGCCCTGCCTTTTTCTCTTTGTCGATTTGCCAATTGGCGGGTAAGGCGGGTAGCGCCTCGTCGCTGGCGGTTTCTATATATATCTGGGTGTGGGGCTTAAGGGCGTGGTTAGCTAGGGTGCCGATAACCGGCGCGAGCAAGTCCAAGTGAAATGGTGGGTCCAGAAAAATAATATTGTAGCTCTGCGCGCTTTTGTTCAGAAATGCTAAGGCTTCTTTGCTGTGCACCGTGGCGTGGGGGCAGCGCAAATTCTCAAGCTGCTGGCGTATTTGCTGGCAGCTGTTGCGATCTGTATCGACAAAGTCGCAGTGTGCGGCATAGCGCGATAGCGCCTCGAGCCCCAATGCCCCAGAACCGGCAAATAAATCGAGGCAACGGGCGCCGTGAATAGTGGGGTTAAGCCAGTTAAACAGGGTTTCGCGTATGCGGTCACTGGTCGGCCGCAGACCCGCGGCGCCCTCAAAATCGAGCTTGCGGCTGCGCCACTGGCCACCGATGATTCTCAAGCTGCCTTGTTGGCGGGTGCTTGTGGTCGTTTGGGGGCCTGAATTGCGGGGGGCTTTGGGCATGGTGTTTCCGGTGCCAGTTACTCAGAGAAATGGTAGGATACGGCTTTTATTTATACTGTAAACCTTAACGGAATATAAATACCCGCATGACAGAGAATTCAAAGCTGCCCGAGATCGAAGCCGAAGTCGTCAAGAAGGGCTTATTCGCCCGCTTTAAGGAGTCTTTTGTTGGCTCAGAAGAAGATCAGGCGGCGCTGGCGGCGGCGGAAGGCTTTATCGACGATAAAGAAATCGCGCCTTGGCAACACCTGGAATTAACGCCAGAAGAGCAGGCCTCACTGCTGGTGCGTTTCCGCGAAGGCCTGAGTAAGACCGGCGCCCAGTTGGGCGAGGGCATGGCCAATCTTTTCCTCGGTCGTAAAGAGATCGATGACGAGCTCCTCGAAGAGATTGAAACCCATTTGCTGATGGCCGATGTTGGCGTGGATGCCACCCAAGAGATTATTGGCAATCTCACCCGGCGGGTCTCTCGTAAAGAATTGGATAACCCTGAAACGCTCTACGTCGCTCTGCAAGAAGAATTGAGTACTTTGCTAGCGGCTGCCGAAGAAGAATTGGTGATTCCCGACGGCCCCGGCCCCTACGTCATTCTTATGGTCGGGGTTAACGGTGTGGGTAAAACCACTACGATTGGTAAGTTGGCCAAGCAATTTCAAGCCGGTGGTCGTTCGGTAATGTTGGCGGCCGGAGATACCTTCCGCGCGGCAGCGGTAGAGCAGCTGCAGGTGTGGGGCGAACGCAATGAGGTGCCGGTCATTGCCCAGCACACTGGCGCTGATAGCGCCTCGGTGTTATTCGATGCGCTGCAAGCCGCCAAGTCGCGTAAAGTCGATATTTTGATTGCGGACACCGCGGGCCGTTTGCACAATAAAGACAATTTGATGGAAGAGCTGAAGAAGGTGGTGCGCGTGCTGAAGAAGCTCGACCCCGAGGCGCCCCATGAGGTCATGCTCGTACTAGATGCGGGGACTGGTCAAAATGCCTTAGCGCAAGCTAAGCATTTTCAGGAGGCGGTCGGCGTGACCGGCCTGACCTTGACCAAGCTCGACGGCACTGCGAAGGGCGGCATTGTGTTTGCGATCAGCAAGCAGCTGGGCATTCCTATTCGCTTCATTGGGGTCGGCGAAGGTATTTTAGATCTGCGTCCCTTCCGCGCCTCAGAGTTTGTTGGCGCCTTATTTGGCTGGACACAAAAACAGCAATGATTCAATTTGATCAAGTCAGCAAACGCTACGAAGGCGGTCATGAGGCACTCACCGATGTGAGTTTTCATATTCCCCGTGGCGAAATGCGGTTTTTAACCGGCCATAGTGGCGCCGGAAAAAGCACCTTGCTGAAGCTGATTATGGTGATGGAGCGCGCCAGCACCGGCCAAGTTATTGTCGGCGGGCGCAATCTGTCGAAGTTGGCGGTGCGTCATATTCCCGAAGTGCGCCGGGAAGTGGGCGTGGTATTCCAAAACCACCAATTATTATTTGATCGCAGCGTATACGACAATGTTGCGTTACCACTGATTATTGCTGGCTACGGCCACCGTGATGTGGGTCGCCGTGTTCGCGCCGCGCTTGACAAGGTGGGCCTGCTCGACAAAGAGCGTAAAAATCCTGTTACCTTGTCTGGTGGCGAGCAGCAGCGAGTGGGTATTGCTCGGGCGGTAGTGAATAAACCGGCCTTATTGCTGGCTGATGAGCCCACCGGTAATCTTGACCCCCAGCTCTCTGCTGAAATTATGCATTTGTTTGAGCAGTTCAAGCAGGTTGGTGTCACGGTATTAATTGCAAGCCACGACTTAGCGTTGATCGCTCGGATGCCTTATCGCTTGCTCACCCTGCGCAATGGTCGCCTCGTTACCGCAGGAGGGGCCGATAATGGCCCAGAATAAGCTTAATAAACGGCGCTTGGGGCAATTGCAGTCGCCCGCCGCCCGCAAAGACGTTAAGGGCGCGCGCCGCCATAAAACGGGCTTGCGTGATCGTCTTGCCAGCTACCGCAGCCATCATCGCCAAGTTGCGCTGGACAGTTTGCAGCGTCTATTACGTCGTCCGGCGGCAAGCTTATTAACCAGCTTGGTCATTGCCATTGCACTTGCGCTGCCGACGAGCCTGTATATTGGCTTGAATAATATCGAGGCGGTAAGCAGTGGTTGGGAGGGCGCGGCCCGCATCTCTTTGTTTTTAAAGCCCCATGTGTCCGCGAGTCAGGCCGAGAATCTGCGACGCAGCATTGCCGCCCGCGACGGGGTGCAGAGCACTGAATATATCTCGCCGGAGGCCGCGTTGGCGGAGTTTCGCGCCAGTTCAGGCTTCGGCGATGTGCTTGACCAATTAGACAGCAACCCTCTGCCGGGCTTGATTGTGGTGACTCCTCGTGAGGCCAATATTTCGGCGGCTGCGGTAACCGAGCTTCAGGAGGCTTTGGCAAAGTTGCCCGAAGTTGAACTCGCCAAGCTCGATATGGCGTGGCTGCAGCGCTTAAATCAAATTACCGAGTTGGGGCGTCGGCTAACGCTCGCGCTGGCGGGGATGCTCGCGGTAGGTGTATTGCTGATTATTGGCAATACCATTAAATTAGCTATAGAAAGTCGGCGCAGTGAGATCTTGGTCGTAAAGTTAGTTGGTGGCACCAATGCCTTTGTACGTCGGCCCTTTCTGTATACCGGCTTTTGGTATGGCTTGGGTGGTGGGTTGGCGGCGTGGGTCTTGGTGCAAAGTGGCCTGTTATGGCTGCGGGCGCCTATTGCTGAATTGTCGGTGTCGTATCAAAGTGATTTTCAGCTTTTGGGTTTAGGCGTGCTCGACAGTCTATTGTTGTGGCTGTTTGCGAGTGGTCTAGGATTGCTGGGTGCCTGGCTGGTGGTTGGGCGAGAGTTGCGGGCGATTGAACCGCAATAAGTGTTTATTTTAGTAAATCATGCAAAGGAGTGTGTTGATGAAAACGTATTTTGCTTGTTCCCTAATGATTCTACTGTTAACCGCATGCGCGGTGCCGGGTAGTAAATCTGGCGATGAGGTGGCGGTACAGCCACCCGCTGAGGGCAACGTAACAGCGAATATCGAGACCGAGAGCTGTCCGGGCGACAACGCACTCCCCGCTGACGTGGCGGCGCAGTTTGAAGCCGTAGACGACCCAGCGCTGCTCGCCTCTGTGCTGGGGGCGCCCATGGCGGGAATGCTGTGTCAGGGTAAGGTTTATCAGCTTAAGGCGGGTGCTGAACTCACTATTTACCGCGCATGGAATAGCAGCAACCCAAATAGTCGCCTAGGCAAGTGGTGGGCGTTTAGTAGCCCTACCGGGAAAACGGCCCAATACCGCAGCGATTATGAAATTTGCTATCAATGGTCGCCTCTCGATAAGTTAGTTCACTGTAAGTTGAGTGGGGGTGTTAAGGTGGTGGTTGGCACTGGCCAGAGTGCCAAATGTTCAGACTATTTGAGTTACCCCGCGTCTGCCGCCAAGCAAATTTATATCGACAATGCCGCCGAAGCGGTTATGAACTGTCAAGAATATGACGGCGTTTTTCAGTGGCAGGCAGTGAAAAACTAAATGGCTTTGTATTGGTGCTAATTAGCGCGCTATCCTGCGTATCATCAGCTTTTGAGCGCAGGGACTTGAACTTTGATTAGTTTGGGACTCTAATAAGCATCAGTGTTTTTTATCCAAGTATTTAGGAGGAGTGCAATGAGCACCCATCTACAGCCGATACAACAGCTTGTACCGGGTGGCGATCTCTCTGCATATATTCAGTCGGTTGGTCGTATTCCGGTGCTCAGCGCCGAACGCGAACGTGAATTAGCCGAAGATCTCTTCTACCATGAGAGTGTTGAAGCTGCTCGCCAGTTGGTTATGTCCCATCTGCGCTTTGTGGTTCATATAGCTAAAAGTTATAACGGGTACGGTTTGCCCCAGGCCGACCTGATTCAAGAAGGAAATGTTGGTCTTATGAAGGCCGTTAAGCGCTTTGATCCCGAAAAAGGTGTGCGCTTAGTGTCGTTTGCCGTTCATTGGATCAAGGCTGAAATTCATGAATACGTGCTGCGCAATTGGCGTATTGTGAAAATCGCCACTACCAAAGCTCAGCGCAAACTGTTCTTTAATCTGCGCCGTGCTAAAAAAGAGCTATCTTGGTTGAATAACGACGAAGTTAACGCCGTTGCCGCTGATCTGGGCGTGGATGTGGCAGAAGTACGCCGCATGGAAGGCCGCCTAAGCTCGGTGGACGTTGGCTTTGATGCCGATACCGACGACGAACGCGGCCCAGTTGCGCCAGTACACTATTTAGAAGACCACAGTGCTGATCCTGCTTTGTTATTAGAGTCAGATAACCAAGAAGAGAGTAATCACCAGCACCTGAGTGTGGCCTTGGCCGACCTCGATGAGCGCAGCCGCGATATTTTGCAAAGCCGCTGGCTGACAGACAATAAGGCTACCCTGCACGACTTGGCTGATCGCTATAGTGTGTCTGCCGAGCGTATTCGCCAGCTCGAGCAAGCGGCAATGAAAAAGTTGCGCGCGGTAATGGAGGCGTAAACGCCGTCACCACGACACTAATATCGCTCTAAGCCCCGCACAGCGGGGCTTTTTCGTATTTCATAACGCATTTCTGAATAATTCCTGTTCTCCGTCTTTCTTTGCAAGAGGTTTCCGTCATCATTAGGTTTCGGTGCTTTTGAATCGTGGCGGACATCCGTACAATAGCGGCTTTAAATACAGGTGGGGCGCAATGGCTTCGTTAACGGTTTTTATGGCGGCAATGCTTGGCTTCCTTGCGGTAGCATTAGGTGCCTTTGGTGCCCACGGGCTTAAGGCCAGCTTGTCGACCGAAATGATGGCGGTTTACCAAACGGCCGTGCAATATCATTTTTACCACTGCTTGGCATTACTGGTGGTGGGCCTGTTGATGCACAGTGGTGTGCAGCACCTCTCGTTGCGCATCGCGGCGGTTTTGTTCTTTATCGGGGTGTTGGTATTCAGCGGTAGCCTCTACGCGCTGGCGATCACCGAAATTAAAATTCTTGGCGCCATAACCCCTATTGGTGGCCTGATGTTCTTAATAGCGTGGGCCTGCTTGGCCTATTCAGCGTGGAAAACAATGTAATGACTGAGCAAGCGGCTCCGATGCGTCGTCGGATAAAAAGCTTTGTACTGCGCACAGGGCGGATGACCGACGGTCAAAAGCGCGCCTACGATATCAATTTTAAAACGCTGGGTTTAAAGCGCGCCAACGGCCCCGTGGACTTTGCCGACGTATTTGGCCGCCAAGCACCGACGGTACTTGAAATTGGCTTTGGTATGGGCGACTCCCTCGCCGAAATGGCCATTCAAGCGCCCGAATTGAATTTTGTCGGTATTGAAGTGCATACCCCCGGTGTTGGTCGCCTGATGTACCTGAGTGATCAAGCGGGGCTGGCGAATCTGCGGGCCTATTGCGACGACGCCGTTGAAGTGCTCGCCCACTGTATTCCGGACAATAGCCTCAGCCGTATTCAAGTCTATTTTCCTGACCCTTGGCATAAAGCGCGCCACCAAAAGCGACGCTTAATCCAAGCTGAGTTTGTACAGGTGTTGCGCAGTAAATTAGAAGTGGGCGGTGTGCTTCACCTCGCTACTGACTGGGAAAATTATGCCGAGCACATGATGGCGGTGATGAGTACTGCGCAAGGCTACCAAAACAACACAGGTCCCCAGCAGTATTCACCTAAACCCGATTTTCGCCCTAGCACCAAGTTTGAAAAGCGCGGTGAACAATTGGGTCACGGAGTATGGGACTTGTTGTTTTCTAAGGTCAGCTAGTTTCCTGGAGCGGGCGCGGACTGCTTGGCGGCGCTGCTTACCTCCTAATCACATTCTGCAGCCAACATTTCTGCGACGGCTTGTTGCATTAAATCCCATTGGCTAAATAGCATTATTCTGCGGCCATGCTCGGTGGCGGGGATGTCCGCTGCCTTAATTCGCCAAAACCGCAGGTGTACGGTGGTGTTCATCCAGCTGCCATTAAACAGATTGGCGAAATTTGCCGAACCCTCAAACCCACTGTGAGCCAAAAACAATAGATCTTTGTCTGGCGCGCCTTTCATTAAAGCCAGGGCGCCAGCAGGCCTTATAGGGAGTAAGTTTGGCCAGGACTCCGCGCGCTGCAGTGCCTCGTCATCGCCCTTGTCAGCAAGCAATTTTAAAACACGCTGCCGTTTTGCATCTGAAAAACGGGTACCTTCCATATAAATAACCAAGCTGTCTTGGTCGGTGGCGCTGGCAGCGAGGGTTTCTAGTTCAGCGAGCTCTGGCCCCATATCTTCGGCCACGCGATTTAGAAAGACATTGGCTAGACGGTTACCGACAATATCTAAACAGGGGTCTAGCAATAGCTCCCGCTTCAGCACGTAGCTCACCCTAAGTTGCTTTGCTTTAGCATAAAACGAGACAGGTAATATGGTGTCACCAATACTCGTGTGGCGAGGCAGTACGATAGCCGCAGGCCCCGCGAGAGCGTCTTCGCCCTCAATAACAAAATGAAGTCGGAATAATTTTTCAGCACTGCGGCGCAATGTGTCTGCCCACCAAAATTGCAGTGCGCTATTGGCAGATAAATAGTTTTGCTGGGACGTGGTTAATACGATGTGTTGTAGCCATAACCAGCCGCTAGCCATAATTCCCGCTATTTCACAAAGCAAGAATAGACAAATAAAGCTCAGGCAACGCAAGCTCGAATGGGCAGCGTTCAAGACCAATCCTAATGCCCAAAATAGCGGCAGCCAAAGCGGTGCTAGGGCTAAGAGTATTACCGCGAATAAAAAGATGAGGGAAATTGACAACAATCGCCGGGCAAGTGTGTGATGGGTAAGCCATATCATTAACGAATTACTCTATTCTTTTGAATATTATCGCCGCGGCCAAAGTAGGCTTGCTGTGGCGCAGAGCCACAAGCTCCAATTCTCGACGTTTATAGCGCCTTCATTGGTCGTATGACCTACGCTATTTTCAGTATAGTGTGCGATAGCGCCGGAGGTAAGTTTTTGGATGCGAGAATATCGCCCGCAGACACGGTAAGTCGGTATGATGTGGTCTTTGGTGGTCGCGTTTACGGACGTCTGCTGACATGTATTTGAATAATGTGATTTTGCTTAAGTAATAGGAAGGAATTGAATGACAAAGGCGTTTGAAGCACTGAGTTTTCCCTGCGGTAAAGCGATGGCAAATAGGATGGTGTTGGCGCCGCTCACTAATACACAAAGCGAGGCGGACGGTCGCCTAAGCAAGGACGAAATCCATTGGCTGGCTATGCGTGCAAAGGGTGGATTCGGTTTAACGATGACTGCCGCTGCCCATGTTAATGTCCTGGGGCAGGGTTTTCCCGGCCAGCTTGGCATTTTTAGTGACGAACATTTGCCTGGCTTGACGACATTGGCAGAAAAAATAAAGGCGCAGGGCAGTCTTGCCGTAGTACAGCTTCATCACGCGGGGTTTCGTGCGCCCAGAGAGTTGATCGGTGATATGCCAGTGGCACCGTCACCATCGGAGAAATTTGGCGCCAGAGGCTTGAGTCACGGTGAAGTCCAAAGCTTGGTAGAGGACTTTATTCGCGGTGCCGAGCGCGCCAAGAAAGCTGGGTTTGACGGCATAGAAATCCACGGTGCCCATAATTATATTATTTGCCAGTTTTTAAGTGCCGAGTTTAATCGCCGCACCGATGAATACGGCGGTTCTCTGAAGAACCGCAGCAAGGTCTTGTTCGACATCATTAGCGGAATCCGCAAGCGTTGTGGTCAGGGCTTTTTGATCGGCGTACGGCTGTCACCTGAGCGTCATGGTATTCCTTTGAGTGAGGCTGTTGAAACCGCAAAGACGTTGTTCGCCGCGCAAGAAATCGACTTTCTCGATATTTCTGCATGGAATGTTTTCAAAGAGCCCGCAGAAACTGCCTTCCAAGGGCGTAGCTTACTGTCGTATTTTTGCGAGCTCGATCGCGGCGAAATTCGTTTGGGGGCGGCAGGCAAGGTATATAGCCCTGAGGATATTTATTACTGTTTTGAGCAGGGTTTAGATTTTGCACTGCTCGGGCGCGCTGCCATGTTGCACCACAATTATCCGAATTTACTCCGCGATAATGCGAGCTTTATGCCCAAGCGCACGCCGGTGAGCCGCGAACACTTATTGGCAGAAGGCTTGAGCGAACAATTCCTCGAATACATTAGCAGTATGTGGCCCGATTTCATTTCGGCGTAATCGAGTCGCAGCAGTATTTAATCTGATGCGATGTTAACTGCTGGTGCCACTTTTTTTAAGCTTTTGGCAAGTCGTAAAGTGGTAGTTCGCGCATATCTAATGGCGCTATATGGCTGCGTGTGGCAAGGAATTCCGGCCGAGGCGGCTGCCCGCAATAGGGCGCACTGAGCGGGTTGTCGATGCTATTGTAAACAAAGAACAGGTTTGACCGAGGCCATGGCGACATATTGCTGTTGGAGGCGTGAAGGGTATTGCATTCAAATAGTAGTAAGGAGCCTGGCGGTCCTTTAGGTGCTTGGATATTTCCGTTGTCCGCCAATCTTCTTAAGTCAATTTTATCGGGGACTCCGACACTTTGGGATTGCAGTGATTCACGCCAATTGTCTTTGGGTGTTAAATCAGTACAAGGAACAAAGTACTGATGAGAGCCGGGAATCAGCATTAGCGGGCCATTAAATTCATTGTTGTCAGTTAGCATTAATGAGGCTGATACAGCGCGCATTCTTGGCATGCCGTCTTCGCTGTGCCAGGTTTCAAAATCTGAGTGCCAGTCAAAACCGCGTCCTTGAAAGCCAAATTTGTCGTTAATTCGGGATTGGTGAATATATACGTCTCCACCGAGGAGCTGGCGCACCATTCCTAAAATTCGTGGGTCTTGGGTGAGCTTGCTGAATCTGTCGGACAAAGTGTGCATTGAAAAAACTGAGCGTAACTCGCCTGAATCGGGATTAATAATCACTTGGTCCGATTCCATTAACTCTCGGTCTTCGGCTATTTCTCGCAACTCGTCAAAAAAAGGTGCCATACGCTCTTGAGAGAAAAATCCATCGAACCAAAGGTAGCCATCGCGCTCGTATCGAGAAAGTGACTCTTCACTTAGCGGTCCATCCCAGCGCTGCTTGTAACGTGAGTGTACTACTGGATCTAGCCGGGGAAACATATCGAGTCGCTCCCCGCGGCGTGTTGGAAATTGGTCGTGCATAGGTCTCTCCCATTCTTGCGTTTCGAATATATTCCTTAGTGTCTTCATTCTCCGTGCTGGAGTTGGCGTTAATACCACGACAGTGTTGAACGTCAGCGGTTCAATGATCCAAAATATTCATCATGATTTTTAAAGCGGATAAGGTATTCTTAGCAATAAATTAAAATTGTCGTCTCGATATAGTTGAATTACCTGTGGTGGATACGTCAGCAGATCGCTGGATGATGTTGTATTTCTTAGGCACCGGCATTAGTCAGTGCCCTAGTTAGATTGGAATGAGGCGCATAGGTGACATCTTGGCACCTCATGTCAGGCTAGCTTGTTTTACGCTCCCAGTAGCGAAGATTTGTGCATTCCTCGAGTAGATTTTCTACGTCTGCTGCGCCATTCAGTTTTACGCAGCCTTTGTCTGGAGCTTGCGCTAAACCTGATGCGGGAAACAACGGCGATGCTGCTTCATTGTAGGCAATGTATTTGCAATGATTAAAAGCATCACTGACGAAATCTCTTGCGGCAGCCGATGACAGCAGTGTTTTGCAACCGACTTCATTACACAATATTGCTACTGCATCGAATAACACCGATGGGCCACCATCGATTCTTTCATCCACTCTAATTTCATTGCCATCACTATCGTTGACTGCTCCGGCGGTTGGTGCGACCACTGCAACGCATGCACCAGCATTCTCAAAACGACGATATAGACATGCTATTAGGTCTGCAGAAGCACCTTCTGTCAGTAGGAGGCCGAGTTTCCGGCCGCGAAAATCTCGTGGGCCGTTTTTAAGGATGCTGAGTTTTGCGGAGGGCGGAAGATCAATTGGTGCTTTAGCAGGTGTGCTTGCTTCTGGTAGTATCCGCATCCCTAAGCCGTTAGCAACCTGCTCGGCAAGCTCTTTACTGACATTAAGGAGGTTCGCCACCATTCGTTCGCGAATCGCAGGGGTTTCTACTTTGCTAAGTTCAAATGTAAAGGCATCGACAATATGTAGTTGCTCAACCGGGGTTTGGCTTATATAAAACTGGCGAGCTTGGCTGTAGTGATCGGCGAAGCTTTTGGGTCGCTGGCGCTGCTTGCTACCATGCATAGACTCTGCATAACTTGTGAATCCTGTTTTGGGACTTTCTCGTGGCCCTCCAGTCTCCTGCCAGCTATTCGGTTCATAATTTGCGCGGCCAACAGGCTTGTGCATGGCCATATGTCCATCTTGTTGGAAGTGCCGCATCGGACATTTAGGTGCATTAATGGGAATGTGGCTAAAATTTGGGCCGCCTAGGCGTTTTACTTGGGTGTCGAGGTACGAAAAGTTTCTTCCTTGCAGCAGCGGGTCGTTGCTGTGATCTATGCCGGGAACAATATTTTGGGTGCAGAAGGCGACTTGTTCGGTCTCGGCAAAAAAATTGTCTACCATTCGATTCAGTACCAACCTGCCAACGGGTTTGGCCGGTACTAGCTCTTCAGGTATAAGCTTGGTGGCGTCCAGTACGTCAAAGTCAAATTGCTCAGCAAATTCCTCGTCAAATATTTGTAGGCATAGTTCCCATTCAGGGTAGTCGTCCCGCGCGATAGCATCCCACATATCGCGGCGATGAAAGTCTGGGTCGGCGCCATTCAATTTTAGCGCCTCATTCCATACTACGGACTGCAAACCCTGCTTTGGCTTCCATAGGAACTTAACATAATGTGATTCTCCTTCGGTATTTAGCATTCTAAAAGTGTGGACGCCAAATCCCTCCATAAATCGAAATGAGCGCGGGATGGCGCGGTCAGACATTGCCCACATCAGCATGTGGGTGCTTTCCGGGGTCAATGAAACAAAGTCCCAGAAGTTGTCGTGTGCCGTCTGGGCTTGTGGAAAGCCGCGGTCTGGCTCCGCTTTGGCGGCATGAACGAGGTCTGGAAATTTCATTGCGTCTTGAATGAAAAACACGGGCATATTATTTCCGACAATGTCCCAGTTACCCTGTTGTGTGTAGAGTTTTACTGCGAAGCCCCGGACATCGCGAGCTAAATCACCAGAGCCCTTGCTGCCGGCCACAGTAGAAAAACGTACAAATGCGGGCGTTTTTTCCCCTTTTCGTTGGAAGATGTCCGCTGTTGTAAGTTTACTTAGGGACTCATAAGTCTCGAAGTATCCATGGGCGCCGTAGCCGCGCGCATGTACAACCCGTTCAGGAATTCGCTCGTGGTCAAAGTGGAAAAGTTTTTCCCTAAATATGTGGTCTTCCATTAATCCAGGGCCGTGTTCGCCACCTTTTAAGGTGTTTTGGTTGTCGGCAATAGGTGAGCCTTGCTGGGTGGTGAGTGTGGGGTTTTCATTGTTTGTAGTTTGATGAGGTTCGCCACCATGCCCTAATTGATGCTGAGTTGTCTGGCTATTTATTGTCATTTACGGCTCCTGTTGATACTTCAAGATCTTGTGGAATTGAGGCGTTTGATAAGCAGGTTCCATGAATCATTGGCTAGGTAATGCTTATATTAAATACGGGCGAATTGAAGTTTGAAATATTCGGTCTTCAGTTCGGCTTGCAAAATTTGTGACTAGAATAATTCTGATAAATTCAATATTTATTAGTGAGTATGATTTTTTGTGTGTGGGTCTAGTTATTTTGTTATCTATTTTTTTAAAAAAGAAATATGGCTGAACTATTAAAATATGCATTGGTCATTCTTAGTAACAAAAGCAAATTTGGAGAGTGACATGCAGGCTAATACAAACGTTGATGCACATAAAAAATATTTGCAATGGTTGCGGGATGCTCACGCCATGGAAGAACAGTCCTTGAAAATATTTGAGGATCTTGATTCAAGGATAGAGAATTACCCAGATTTTCGAATGCGTGTAAAAGAGTACATTTTTGCCACTCAAAATCAAAAAGATAAATTAGAAAATTCGCTGGAATTGAACGGCAGTAGCGCATCACTATTAAAAGATGTGGCGGCAAAAACGCTTGCATTTACTCAATCGGTTAGCGGTATGCCACTGGGTGATGAGGTAGTAAAGGCTGTGCTGAGTGCCTATACCTTTATTCACATGAAAATTGGCTCGTATAGTATTTTAGTTGCTGCGGCAAAAATGCTAAACGACAGTCAGACGTTGCTAATGTGTGAGCAAGCATTAACTGATGAAGTCGCCATGGCCCAGTGGCTAAAGGGAAATATGACTGCGATAAGTGAAGAGTATTTACTGCGCGTATTGAATGACGACGACAGAGCCGATAGGTAATTGATGGTTGTCGAAATTATCATTTAGGTAGGAGGATCTATGAGCGAACGTAATTATTTGGCAGGTAAAAAAGTAGCAATTTTGGCGGCCGATGGATTTGAACAAAGTGAATTGCAGGTCCCTAAAAATGCACTGTTGGCGGTTGGTGCAACGGTAGACGTTGTATCGCTTCAGGAAGGGACAATACGAGGCTGGCGAAAAGGCGATTGGGGCGATGAGGTAGATGTCGATAAACTAGTGAGTGAGGTCGCGGCCGATGATTACAATGCATTGGTTTTACCAGGCGGGGTGATGAATCCTGACACCTTGCGCGAGAGCAATGACGCGCTTGCTTTTGTGAAGGGGTTTTTTGGTGAAAACGAAGTAAAACCGGTCGCGGCTATTTGCCATGGACCTTGGATGCTTGCCGAAGCTGATGTTCTTAAAGACCGCACTGTGACATCGTATTCCAGTATTAAAACGGATTTAATAAACGCTGGTGCGAACTGGATTGATAAAAGTGTAGTAGTCGATCACGGTTTAGTAACAAGTCGGGTGCCAGGTGACTTAGTTGAATTTAGTCAAAAATTAGTGGAAGAAATTGCTGAAGGTCGGCATGCGGCTTAGGACATTCTGGGTGGCCTTATTCGATCTTGTGGGCTTTTAAATAATCGAGCATTGCGAACGGCGAGTGTACAGCGACGTGTCAGTCACGCCGCTGTACAAGCCTGTTATCGTGCAATCGCGATGGCTACGCCTTGGCCGCCACCAATACACAGTGTCGCCAAGCCTTTCTTGGCGTCTCGGCGTTTCATTTCATGGAGCAGGGTAACCAGAACTCTTGCTCCAGAAGCACCAATCGGGTGACCTAGCGCGATTGCGCCGCCATTAACATTAATAATGCTGGTATCCCATCCTAGTTCGCAGTTTACCCCCAAGGATTGTGCTGAGAAGGCTTCGTTGGACTCCACGAGGTCCAGCTCGCTAATAGCCCAGCCCGCTTTGGCTAGGCATTTTTTTGATGCGGGCACGGGGCCAGTACCCATAATCGCGGGGTCGACGCCAGCGCTCGCATAGCCAGCAATCGTCGCGAGCGGGGTGAGTCCGAGCTCCTTCGCTTTTTGCTCGCTCATGATCAGTAGCGCCGCAGCGCCATCATTAAGTCCCGAGGCATTGCCGGCGGTGACACTGCCATCTTTTTGAAATGCTGGACGCAGCTTGCTCAGCGATTCGGCGGTGGTGTCTTTGCGCGGAAATTCATCTGCTGTAAAGCGGATTGGGTCGCCACGGCGCTGGGGTATTTCGACGGCTACTATCTCATCGTCAAATTTATTGTTGGCGATGGCCTGTTGCGCTTTTTCTTGGGACGCGGCAGCAAACGCATCTTGTTGCTCGCGGCTAATAGCATATTTTTTGGCGATATTTTCGGCGGTAACGCCCATATGGTAATCGTTAAAGGCGTCCCATAAACCGTCTTCGATCATGCTGTCTTTTAAAACCCAGTTGCCCATTTTTTGACCGTCGCGGGATTTAGGCAATACATGCGGCGATAGGCTCATATTCTCTTGGCCGCCGGCAATAATGATGTCGGCGTCGCCGCAGAGGATCGCTTGGGCGGCAAGGTGCACCGCCTTTAAGCCGCTGCCGCAGACTTTGTTAATGGTCATCGCAGGACAGGTTTCTGGAAGGCCTGCGGCGATAACGGCTTGTCTTGCGGGATTTTGGCCCGCACCGGCAGTGAGCACTTGACCTAAAATTACTTCGTCAATTTGCGTGGCACTAATACCGGCGCGACTGATTAATGCTTTAATCACCGTGGCGCCGAGAATGTGGGCGGGCACGGCTGACAAAGCGCCATTGAAATTGCCTATTGCAGTGCGAGCTGCGTCAACAATGACGACTTTACGTTCAGGGGCTGCAATCATATTGCGTCTCCGGTGTTGAGTGACTAATGATAGTAATGTGATCAGGCTTAAAATGTCATTTCAGGTACAACGTCAGGTACAACCAGCTCACCCTCGGTGAGCCTGATGATATCCTCGACACTAACGCCGGGCGCACGTTCTTTTAGCCAAAACTTATTATCGGCAATTTCGATGTAGGCTAAATCGGTGACTACTTTCTTTATGCAGCCCGCGCCGGTGAGAGGTAGGCTGCATTTGGTTAACAGCTTAGATTCGCCATGTTTACTAGCATGGGTCATGGTAACAATAATATTGTCGGCACCGGCGACAAGGTCCATTGCACCGCCCATACCTTTAATCAGCTTGCCCGGAATCATCCAGCTGGCGATGTTGCCCGAAACATCCACCTCGAATGCGCCCAATACGGTTAAATCGACATGGCCACCACGAATCATGGCAAAGGATTCCGCTGACGAGAAAATCGATGCGCCTTTAGCTGCAGTAACGGTTTGTTTGCCCGCGTTAATCATATCGGCGTCGATTTCATCTTCTGTTGGAAATGGCCCCATACCGAGCAAACCATTTTCCGACTGCAGCATTACCTCAATCCCCTCGGGTACGTAGTTCGCAACCAAGGTTGGGATGCCAATGCCTAAATTTACGTAATATCCGTCTTGTAGTTCACGCGCCACACGTTGCGCCAGTTGTTCACGAGTTAGTGCCATGGTGATTCTCCTTATGCGCTGCGTACGGTGCGTTGTTCAATGCGTTTTTCGAAACTGCCTAGAATAAGGCGGTCTACATATATGCCCGGAGTGTGGATATGGGCTGGGTCTAGGGAGCCTAATTCGACGATCTCTTCCACTTCTACAACGGTGATTTTGCCCGCCGTAGCGGCCATTGGGTTGAAGTTTTGCGCGGTGTGGCGAAAAACTAAGTTACCGTAGCAGTCTGCTTTCCACGCTTTGATGATCGCAAAGTCGCCAGTAACCGCCTCTTCAAGAATATAGTTGCGGCCATTAAATTCGCGCACCTCTTTGCCCTCGCCAATGGGTGTGCCATAGCCGGTAGCGGTGTAAAAGGCGGGAATGCCAGCACCACCGGCCCGCATTTTTTCGGCCAGAGTGCCTTGCGGTGTTAGCTCAACTTCGAGTTCGCCCGCTAATAGCTGTTGCTCAAAAAGTTTGTTCTCGCCCACGTATGACGACACCATTTTTTTGATTTGCTTGTCTTCGAGCAGAATGCCTAAGCCAAAGCCATCTACCCCGCAGTTATTAGAGACAATCGTGAGGTCGCGGCAGCCTTTACGCTTGATCTCGCTAATTAGGTTCTCTGGGATGCCACAAAGACCAAAACCGCCGGCGATGATGGTCATGCCGTCTTCTAGACCAGCCATGGCCTCGCTATAACTACCCACTATTTTATTAAAACCAGCCATTGCTGCGCGCTCCTAGATTAATGGTGGGATTCCTGGGTCCCGGGCTTCTGGAAACAGAATTACGATGAAGGGCGTACCCCTCTATACCTTGCTAACAGTGACCCGTCTGTATATATTTATCAAATGGATATATTTTATCAATTAATAGATTTTATGGATAAATAAAAGGATGCTGTCATTAACGTCACGCTAAAGCAGGTTCGCGCCTTTGTGGCGGTAGTGCAATCACGCAGTTTTGCGGAAGCGGCCATTGCTCTTCATTTGTCGCAACCCGCTTTGAGCAGCGCAATACAGGTGCTGGAGGCCACAATTGGCGGTCAATTGCTGGTGCGTACTACGCGGACGTTCGCGCTAACGCCTGAGGGCGAGGGATTTTACCCCGTAGCGCTGCGCCTACTGGCTGATTGGGATGGGGCTTTAAATGATTTACATAAACGCTTTGTCCTTCGCGAGGGCAAGATCAGTATTGCCGCTATGCCGTCTTTTGCGAGCAACCAATTACCCATTGCTATGCGCAATTTCAAAAATAATTACCCAGAAGTTCAAATAACCCTAAACGACGTTATTGCGGAAGAGGTTGTGGCCATGGTTCGCAGCGGGAGGGTTGAGCTAGGGATCAGTTTTGAACCCAGCGACGGCAAGCGCCAGGGTAATGAAGACCTCATATTTACGCCGCTATTTGAAGACTGCTTTGTGGCGGTGCTCCCCCCGGACCACGTTTTATTGAAACAGCAAACACTTAAGGCCGAACAATTGCTCGAGTCAGACTTTATCAGCCTGCAAGCACCGTCGGTTGTCCGTAAGGTGATATTTAGAGAACTCGCCAGTTACGGCTTGGTTGTCTCACCCACTTACGAAACCCATCAGCTGGCTACCATTGGGCGCATGGTGGCGAATGGACTCGGAGTGAGCGTAGTGCCGTCACTGTGCCAAGAGCAAATGCGTGAACTTGGCGCGCATTGTAGGCCATTGTTAAAGCCAATTATTCGCCAGCAAGTCGGATTGATTACTCATCGCAGCTACCCCTTGTCGGCGGCATGCCAGGCAATGGCGAACACGCTTCAAGAAACCTTCGCAGCTGGTTTTGCAAAATAAATTGTTTTGGGTAATTTCTCTGACGGTTATTGCTTTGCTATTTTTGGCATTACAGTATTTTTCTTAACGTTTTCCTAGGATTCCTTATTCGACTGCTTGGCTAAACAGTATTATGCCAAAGAGTGAATGCAGGGCGGCGCAAGATTATTTGTCGGCCGCTAAGGCCCGCAAAGCTGGAGTGTTCAAATAGCACGTTAGCGGCTTTGTCTCGTCTTTTATTTATATACCGCGATTAATCGGGCTAAGTGTGGTACATTACTTTTCTTGTTGTTCTTTCTGCGTTTTATCAGCGTGGCATCAATCGCGCGATTTCTACCACCGCCACCTCCATATTGAGCTCTGCGGTTCTCAAGATTTAAATTTTCTATTTTCGCTCTGTAAAGCTACATCCTATATTGCCCGCACATTCTAGCGTTATGCTGGCGAATTTCTCTATTTTCTTGATATCAGTAATGATCATCAAGCGCCACCTATTGGAGTGTTATGACTACGGGCAATACTGAATTTAAAGAGCAACAACCCAGCATACTTTCTTTTGTAAAAGACCTGCCGAATATCTGTTCACTGGCAGGGTTGGCCTGCACGGTTCTGGCCATTTACTTTAGTATTTTAGGTGTTTTCTACGCGGCAATGATTGGCATGATCTGGGCTGTCGCCTTTGACTGGGCCGACGGTTTGGTCGCGCGACGAATGAAAGGCCGCACCGGCAGCGACCGCACTTTTGGCGGCCAGCTCGATCTGTTAATCGACATTGTGAGCTATGGCGTTACACCTGCAGTGCTGCTGTTGAGCTTTGGCGGCTTTGCGCCGATCTTTCTGGCCGGTGCTTTTATTATGCTCGCCGCGAGCGCAATACGGTTGAGCTATTTCAGTACCTTCGGTCTTTCTGGTGAGGCGAAATACACAGGGCTGGCCCTCGATAACAATAATATTATTTTGGTATTTATATTTTTGTTTGAAAGTTTTTTAAGTCAGGGTGTGTTCGCAATCGTGCTTTATATCAGCGGTGTAGGGCTTGCGGTGCTGAATGTGTCGCAAATTAAGACGCCTAAGCTCTCTGGTAACCCGGCTAATGTTTATCGCCTTGCGGTGTATACGCTGGCAATTACCGGCATCTATGCTTGGAAGCTTTTGTAATCGAAACCGCAAAAAGAGATTGAGCACAACATTAGAAAACGCGAATGTAAAAGAGGAGTGAAATAGGATAATGGTTGTATACACTGTAGGTACGTTTGATTTATTGCACGTAGGGCATCTTGCTTTGTTAGAGTACTGTAAAACATTGGGCGATGTCGTGGCAGTGGGTGTTGCCTCTGATCGAGTGGTGAACTCTTATAAGCCCAATACACCGGTTATTCCCTTAGATCAAAGATTGGAAATGTTAAAGGCCTTGCGCTGTGTTGATATTGTTCAGCCCTACCACGAGTTAGAATATGTTTCTGGCTGCAAAGCGGTAGACGCCGATATTTTTGTGGTGGGTGAAGACTGGGGTAAAAAGCGTCACAATCTTGAAGTGGAAGCCTACTTAAAAAGCCAGGGCAAACAAATTATTCAGGTGCTTTATAATCCGCGCACCTCGTCTAGCAGAATTAAAAAGCACACCATCGCGCAAACGGATAAAAATAATTATCTTGAACAGATTGTTGCTTAGAAATAAAGCCCGAAGTAGCCGAGAACGTAATCTGTAGGTCTGAGGCGGCTACTGCCCTTCCAAATTAATCTTCCTAGATAAAAGCACTGTCGTCGATAAATCCTCGCTCATGCAGTTGCTTTAGAATAAGACTACATTTCTGTTTAAACATGTCTCTGAGCAGTCGCACTGCGGGGGTGATCGATTGCCTGCTGGGGCAAATTAGCCACAATTCGGTAGGTCGTGGTTTAAACTTGGGCATAATATTAACCACTTTACCTGACAGCAAATCTGCGGACATATCCAGGCAGGATTTAACGGCCAAACCTTTACCTGCAGTACACCAGCGTCTGACCAAATCGCCGTCATTCGATGCGTGTCTACCGTTCATTTTAATTTTGTATTCTATTCCGCTGTGCGAGAAGGCCCACGTATCGTGAATGATGTCGTGAAGCTGATAAAACAGACCATTGTGTGACGCTAACTCATGAGGGTGTTGTGGGCTGCCATGTTGCGCGAGATACCCTGGCGTGGCGCAAAGAAGGCTCGGGACATTGCAGATTTTAAAACCGTAAAGATTTGCATCCGAAGGTGAGCCATAGCGCAGGGCAATGTCGACTGAGTCGCGATAAAAGTCGATATTGCTGTCACTAATATTCGTTTTTAAGCTTACCTTTGGGTGGGCATCCATAAACTCATCGAGCCAGAGAATCGCAAAATTTCGCCCTAAATCAGACGACAATGCAATGCGCAGCTCGCCATCAACCGTGTCGAGGCCATCCTTCATATTGTGCTTGGCTTGCGCCAGCATTGTCAGGGCCTGTTCGCACTGAGGAATATAGCGCTCGCCAGCGTTAGACAGCCGCAGCTGGCGTGTGGTACGCACAAACAACTCGGCGCCGAGCGCCTTTTCTGCACGTTTAAGCGCCGCACTTGCGGTCGCCGTGCGCATATTCAAACTCGTCGCAGCCGCTGTGATACTGCGGAACTCTGCGACTTTGAGTACGACTTGAAGATCTTCTAATAACATATTGTCTAATAATATTTGATAATGATTCTTTGATTATGCTGTTTATGCTAGATAACGCAAGCTCTACACTGCATGGCAACTACTGACCACAAGGACTAACCCCATGAAAGCAATTGGCTATAAAAAATCGCTGCCCATTAACGAAGCTGAGTCACTGACTGATATTGAGCTGCCACAGCCCACTGCCTCTGGGCGAGATGTGCTTGTGAAGGTCAACGCGATTGCGGTAAACCCCGTCGATTTCAAAATCCGCCAAAAGGCCATAAACGAGGACGGTAGCTACAAAGTGATTGGCTGGGATGCTGCTGGTGAAGTGGTTGCCGTAGGTGAGGGGGTGACGACGTTTAAGCCTGGCGATGTGGTTTACTACGCTGGTGACCTCACGCGCCAGGGCAGCAATGCTGAGTATCAGCTGGTTGATGAGCGCATTGTCGGCAGCAAGCCTAAGAGCTTATCTTTTGCTGAGGCCGCCGCACTTCCCTTGACCACAATTACCGCGTGGGAGCTGTTGTTTGAGCATTTGGCGGTAAGGCAGCAGAGTGCAGATTCAGCTGCGCAATCCGATGAGGTCATTTTGGTGGTGGGCGCAGCCGGTGGCGTTGGCTCTATTTTAATTCAGCTCGCTAAAGCAATTACCGGAGCCACTGTTATTGCCACGGCGTCGCGTGCAGCCAGTCAGGCTTGGGTGAAGTCGCTCGGCGCTGACCATGTTGTCGATCACACTAAGCCATTGTTGCCGCAAATAGAGGCCTTAGGGATCAAGCAGGTAAGTCATATTGCAAGTTTGAACGGTACCGGAAGTTACTTCGACGACTATCCAGCTGTGCTGGCGACCTTTGGTAAAATCGCCATGATTGACGACCCCGCGACGCCATTAGACGTAATGAAGCTAAAAACCAAAAGCCAGTCCCTGCATATCGAGTTTATGTTTGCCCGCTCTATGTACCAAGCGGCAGATATGGATGAGCAGAGCAAGCTGCTGACGCGCGTAGCTGACCTCGTTGATCAAGGCTATGTCAAAACCACCAGCGGTAAAAACCTTGGCCTTATCAATGCCAACAATCTGAAGCGTGCTCATGCCGAACTAGAGTCCGGCACCGCTATTGGTAAAATTGTCTTGCAGGGTTTTTAGCATACAGGCGGATTGGCGCGGCATGCACTATTTGGCCGCGCTTACATTCGGGGCGTTCGGTATCCACCTGAAATGATTGAATAGAGGCCAAGACCGCGGAGTCTTAGGTCTCTATAATTGAATCGATATTACCCAGCCTGAATTCCAATGAGCACTTTTCATGTCTGCCTTTATCCAGTCGCTGTCATTTTCGTTTTCGATAACGGGGCCTATTTTTGTCGTATTGGCCTTGGGCGCCTACCTTAATCGTATTCACTTGATTAATGACAACTTCGTCGAGGTTGGCACCAAGCTGGTGTTTAATATTACCCTGCCGGCTTTGCTGTTTTTAAGTATTAGTCAGACCAGTATTAGCCATTCGGCCAATGTGTCGCTGGTGGTCTTCGGTTTAATTGCCACATTGTTGGTGTATTTCTTATTGGAGTTAATGGCGCGATTCCTAGTGGCTGCGCGGGAAGATCGCGGTGTGGTGGTGCAGGGTGGATTTCGCTCGAACCTGGCGATTATCGGGCTGGCCTATTGCGTGAATGCCTATGGCGACCGTGGTTTGATCACGGCTTCTTTGTACTTGGGTTTGGTGACGATTTTATACAATATCTTGGCGGTCATTACCCTGAGTCGCTCATTGGATCGCGATGGTGGCCTGACGGCGACGTTCCGGGGGATTGTGCGCAACCCGCTCATTGTTAGTATTGTTGCGGCCTTGCTGTTTGCCGCCTTAGATTGGCGTCTGCCGGCCTTGGTTCAGCACAGCGGTGAGTACTTTGCACAATTGACTCTACCATTGGCGCTGCTGTGCACCGGTGCGAGCTTAAACTTTAAAGCCTTGCGGGCGGACTACCGGGGTGCGCTTATCAGCACCGTGTGTAAATTATTACTGGTGCCTATGCTGCTTATTACTGCCGGTATTGCGCTGGGTTTTCGGGGTGTCGAGCTGGGGGTGTTGGCCTTGATGTCGTCGGCGCCGACCGCGGCGGCCAGCTATGTGATGGTGCGGGCAATGGGTGGCAATGCGACTTTAGCGGCCAATATTATTGTATTGACGACGTTGGGCTCGCTGCTCACCACCAGCTTAATTATGTTCTTGTTACGAAGTTTTGGCTTGGTGTAACTAGGACGGGAGTGGGAGGGAACGCGCGGTTAGGCGCGTTCTAATTCCTGCTCTACCCAGGCAAATACTTGGTCGTATTTTTGTGGCAGCAAGGTGTGCAGTTCGCGCAAGGCGTTCTGTACAACACCTTTTTGCGGATGATTTAAATTGATATGGCCGAGCTTGCGGCCCGGGCGCACGTCTTTGCCGTACCAGTAACACTGGGTGGTTGGGATTTTAAGCCAGTCAATATTGCGCTCTACGCCAATCACATTAATCATCACGCTCTGGCCGCGGACATCTGGCGCCTTGAGCGGCAAACCACTCACCGCCCGTAAATGCATCTCAAATTGGCTGACGCAGGCGCCAGCTTGAGTCCAGTGGCCGCTGTTGTGAACCCGTGGTGCGAGTTCATTGACCATTAGCGCGTTACCCACTCTAAAGCACTCCATGGCCATCACGCCGACATAGTCGGTGCTGTCCATGATCTTGCCGAGAATCGCTTCTGCTTGCGGCTGCAGGTGAGTCACTCGGCTTAAGGGCGAAATCGACGCCATTAAAATACCGTTTACGTGCAGATTCAGCGTGAGCGGATAAAAGACTTTGTTACCGTCTTTGTCTCTGGCGCCAACAAGGGATAACTCTTCATCAAAAGGGATTTTTTGTTCGGCAATGCCGGTGCCCAGCCAATCGGCGGGAATCGCGCCGCCTTCGGCTTGGTGCAGCCAGTGTTGGCCCTTGCCGTCGTAGCCACCTTCGCGGCGCTTCAGCAGCACGTGGGGGCCGAGTTCAGAGTGCAAGTCTTGAGCTTGGCTGTCAGCATTCACTACTCGCCATGGGGCGGTGCTGATGGCTAAGTTGTCGAGCATGGTTTTTTGGTGAAAGCGGTCCGCGATGCGGCCAAAAATATCGGCGTTAATAAAACCGGCTTGGCTGCTTAAGTGGCGAGTCACTGGGGTGTCTGGCCACTGTTCGCGCTCAACGGTAACGATGTCGTCGGCAGCTATACTTGGTAAGTGCTCACTATCAGGCTCCACAGGCTCAACTTCGAGCGCTAATGGGTAAGCTGCCTGCTTTAGCATGGCGCCCAATTGACCGGCGCCGAGTACCCATACCGTTGGCATTAGACTTCCCTCGGGTCCGGATTATCGAGTACATCCTGAGTCTGTTTGGCGCGGAACGCCTCAAGCTTGGCAGCGAGGGCGGCGTCGGTCAGGGCCAGAATTTGGCAGGCCAATAGGCCGGCGTTAAACGCGCCGGCACTGCCAATAGCCAGCGTGCCGACGGCAATGCCTTTTGGCATTTGCGCAATAGAGAGTAAGCTGTCTACGCCACTGAGTGCGCGGCTTTGAACTGGCACGCCGAGTACTGGCAGCCGGGTTTTGGCAGCAACCATACCGGGCAAGTGGGCTGCGCCGCCAGCGCCAGCGATAATAACCTCGAAGCCACGAGCAATTGCCTGATCAGCAAATTCCATCAGTTTATCGGGGGTGCGGTGGGCAGAAACCACTTCAACGTGGTGCTCAACGCCGAGTTCGCTCATGATCTCGGTGGCTGGGCGCATGGTCTCCCAGTCACTTTTTGACCCCATTATCAGGGCAACTTTTGCGGTCATTGCTTGGCTCTCTTCGCGTGAAAGCCGCGTATTATACGGGAATTATTGCCAGAGACCGAACTTCTGTGCAAATCGAGGCGAAAGTCGATTAACAATATCGCCGTGGCCTTATTCTGATTTTAAACTGCAGTTCTAAGTTGTTGTAATTTCTATAGAAATAAGAATCGTCGCGATATGCCGTGAAGTGTGTCGGTGGCATACATAATCAGGCAAACTTTTGCACCTTCGTGGCAATATGGCTTATGGTCTGCTGTTCTCATTGCTACGTAGAGTGATCGCAGGGCAATTTTGTAACAAAAGCCCCTTAACCGAGCCTAATAAAACCCGTAGCCCAATACAGGACCACCATGCACGATACCTTGGCATTATTGGAAGTGACCGACTTCCCCGCAATATCCCGTAAGCCTCTCGACACCTTACAGGTGAATCTTGGCTATAAATGCAACCAGCGTTGCCTGCACTGTCATGTGAACGCAGGGCCAACCCGCACCGAAATGATGGCGGCTGACGGCATTGCCATGATCCCCCAAGTATTAAAAGCGCGGCAAATTCAAACCCTAGACTTGACCGGCGGCGCGCCTGAGCTGCACGAGCAGTTTCGGGAATTGGTCTCTGCGGCGACGGCGCTAGGGGTGAAGGTGATTGACCGCTGTAATCTCACTATATTATTTGAGCCGGGCCAAGAGGGCTTGGCCGAATTTTTGGCGGAAAATAAAGTCGAGGTGGTTGCCTCCCTGCCATGCTATTCACTAGAGAACGTGGATGCCCAGCGCGGCGACGGTGTGTTCGATAAGAGTATTGCTGGCTTGCAGTTGCTTAATTCATTGGGCTACGGCAAGGCCGACTCTGGTTTAACACTGAACTTGGTTTACAACCCGCAGGGGCCAACGCTGCCGCCGAATCAGCAAGCGCTTGAAGCGGATTATCGCCGCGAGTTAATGGCGCACTTTGGTATAGAGTTTAATCACTTGTTTGCCCTGGCCAATATGCCAATAAAGCGATTTGGTTCTACTTTGGTTTCTAAGGGCCAGTTTGCACCCTATATGGAATTGCTGAAAAACAACTACAGCGCCGCTAATTTGGAATCCGTGATGTGTCGCAATTTAGTGAGTGTGGATTGGCTGGGGAATTTATATGACTGTGATTTTAATCAGCAATTAGCACTGGGCTTGCCCAATAAAGCCGTAAGTCATTTGCGCGATTTATTGCAGAACAGTCTAGACGGCGATGATATTGCGATAGCCGACCACTGCTTTGGTTGTACGGCTGGGCAGGGTAGTAGCTGCGGTGGTGCATTGTAGTCAGGCGATTGTGAGTTAGTTGTAAAAAACCTGGTCAATAATAACAAGGAGCGAACATGGAATTGAAAACTAAAGTTTTAGTGGCGGTATATTTACTAACGGCCTTTGTGGCGCTACTGATGACCTGGGTCCATGTGCTCGCTTATTTAGGCAATGGCTTTGCCGATGCGAATATTCAGTTTTGGAAGGACGCACTCTTTAATGCGAACCCCGCTGGCAAGTTTTTAACGATAGATGTTTTGTTTTTAGCGTTTGCCTGCAATGTGTGGATGTTTATCGAAGCGCGGCGTATTGGTGTTAAATATGTGTACGTCTACGTTATTGCGGGGATCGTAATTGCGATTAGCGTTGCATTTCCTTTGTTTCTGGCCGCAAGAGAACTGCGGGTGGCCGCGACGGACAAAGGCTTTACCGGCTATAAAATTAAGGTGGTTGATGTGATCACTTTACTCGCATTATTTTTGATCAGCCTATTCGCCGCGTTCGCGATACTGTAACGGCTTTGTTTGTTTAATTGGGAGACGTCATGCACGACCTCGTACAAGATTATTACGGCAAACAACTGCAAAGCTCGGCAGATTTAAAAACCACCGCCTGCTGCGATTTCACTGCGATGCCGGAGTGGCTAAAGCCACTGCTAGGCAATATTCACGACGAGGTGCTGTCGCGCTACTACGGCTGCGGCTTGGTTTGTCCGCCACTATTAGAAGGCTGTCGGGTACTGGATTTGGGTTGCGGCAGCGGTCGCGACGTCTATGCCCTAGCGCAAATGGTCGGTGCAAGTGGTGAGGTCGTCGGGGTTGATATGACCGACGAACAGCTCGCGATTGCCGAGGAGTATAAAGACTACCATGCTGAAAAATTTGGTTTTCAAAATGTGCGATTTTTAAAAGGATTTATAGAAAAGCTAGATGAATTGGATTTGGAGGCCGGTAGTTTTGACGTGGTGGTGTCTAACTGTGTTATTAATTTATCGCCAGACAAAGATGCTGTACTGCGCAGTGTTAAGCGCTTGCTAAAACCTGGCGGCGAATTTTACTTCTCCGATGTTTATGCCGATAGACGTATACCTGAAGCGGTCAAAAATGACCCGGTTTTGTATGGCGAGTGCTTGGGTGGGGCGCTGTACTGGAATGATTTTATCCAACTGGCTAAACGACAGGGTTTCGCTGATTCTCGCTTGGTTGAAGATCGACCTCTGGAAATTACTGATCCGGTGTTAGCCGAACGCTGCGGAAATATAAAGTTTTTTTCGGCCACTTACCGTTTATTTAATTTGGATGCTTTAGAGAGTGATTGTGAGGACTACGGCCAAGCAGTTATTTACCGAGGCAGTATAGAAAATAGCCCGCACCGCTTTGTGTTGGATAAACACCACGATATTCAGGCTGGGAAAATATTCCCCGTCTGTGGAAATACCTGGCGTATGCTGAACGACAGTCGCTTTGCCGGACACTTTGATTTTATCGGCGATTTCAACAAACACTTTGGCATTTTCGAAGGCTGCGGAGTAGGCCTGCCCTTTGATAGCACTCTGTTTGGCGCCGATGGTGCGCCCTGCTGCTAATCGTTAACGCTTTATAAATCTGCACATGCGTGAGACGGCGATTATGTCGTCTCAAGCTGTTGAGCATCTTGTCGTTTCTCTGTCTTGTGCTGATCTTCGTCATTGCCTATTTTCCAGTAGCTTGAGATATACAGCTGCTCTTTGTTCAGTAACCGAGTTTGCTTTAGGTACTTCCGCAATTTTTGCATTGAGCTGAACTCACTTGCCACCCACGCTGATACTTTCCCTGGCAACCAATTCAAGTTTTCAACGTAGCGGCCTAGTGTTTCGCCGCTTGGGTCTGGGTGCGGATTAAGCAGCCAGTGCAGGTCAATGTTTTCTGGCACCGTCAGATCCTGTATGTCGCTGTTGTCGAGTATTTCAATAACGACGTAGCCGCGCGCGTGGGTGGGCAACTGCGAAATGTTAACGCTTATAGCCGGTAATGCTGTCATGTCGCCGACCAAGAGAAACCAATCTGCATCGGTGTTTAAGAGCTTTTTCGGGCCGGGGCCACCGACTAATATTTTATCGTCAACTTGAGCCGAACGCGCCCACGTGGACGCCGGGCCGCTGGCCTCGTGAATAACGAAGTCGACGTCAATTTCTTGGTGGCGTTGGTGTCTGATGGTGTAAGTCCGCATCAGCGGCCGTGTACCGTTTTCCTGCGGGAAAATAAGTTTTATATAGGCGCTCTCTTGCTTGTCGGGAAAGCGGGCCATACCCGCGCCGCCCAAGGTAACTCTTAGCATATGCGAGCTAAGTTTCTTGGTGCGAACGACTTCAAGGCTTATCGGTGCAGGTTTACTCATGGGAATATTCCTTTCATTGCGCGGTATCGGCGGCGAGATTGTCCACCATGATATTTGCGATGCGGATAAATGCGTGCATATCTTCATTGCTAAGGTTAGCCGTCATGGCCTTATTAGCCGTGCGTTCAATGGCGTTAAGCTGGGTGACGATTTCTTTGCCTTTGGCGCTTAAGCGAAGCAGTTGGCTCCGGCGATCTTCAGGGTTGGCGATTTTGCTGATGTAGCCGTCCTCCAGTAACTCGTTCAACACGCGGGTTATTTGCGCTTTATCGCGCTGCATGCGCTGCGCGATGGATTGCGCAGTGCAATTTGCGTTGCGGTAAATACCTTTGAGCGCCCGTATATGAGTGATGGGCAATGGGATCTGTTGATTTTTAATATTGGTGCGCAGCGCCGTTTTATAGTTGTGGCTGAGGCTGTGGAGTAGCTCGTTAATCGCTTGTGCTGGCATGATGATGCTCTTGATGTAGTTGACTTTGTCAATCATATTTAAAATGGTTGACTATGTCAACTAGTGTGGCGGCATGCACAATACCGTAGTTTTAAGTCTGGCGGTTTATTGCGAGTTAATCTCGGATGGAATTGCCGTACACTATGGTGAAGAATGGCAATAACGGCACTGCGCTTATAAGTTGACTAGGAGGGTGAATATGAAAATGCGTGAACTGGGGAAAACCGGCATTAGCGTGAGTGAGATTTGCTTAGGCACGATGACCTGGGGGCAGCAAAATACTCAGGATCAAGCCTTTGAACAAATGGATTACGCGGTGTCGCAGGGCGTTAATTTTTTTGATACCGCAGAGATGTATCCAGTGCCGCCCATTCCTGAAACCCAGGGCCGTACCGAGCAATACATTGGCGAATGGTTTCGGCAAACCGGCAAGCGCAAAGACATTATTCTGGCGAGCAAGGCTTCTGGCCCCGGTCATGCCCATATCCGCGATGCCAAGCCTCTGGATCGCACCGCAATATTGTCAGCCTTTGAGGGTAATTTGCAGCGTCTGCAAACCGATTATATCGATTTATATCAAATTCATTGGCCAAATCGCGCGACCAATTTCTTTGGAAAACTTGGGTACCAGCACACTGACGGCGATGCCGAACCGGCGATTCATGAAATCTTAGAAACCCTCGCCGAGTTAGTGGAGGCCGGGCAGGTTCGCGCCATTGGTATTAGCAATGAAACTCCGTGGGGCCTGATGAGTTACCTGCGCTTGGCTGAGCAATATGGATTGCCGCGAATAGCCAGTATCCAAAATCCCTATAGTCTGCTGAATCGCAGCTTTGAGATTGGCTTGGCCGAAATGGCTATTCGAGAGCAAGTCGGTTTGCTGGCGTACTCACCCCTTGCCTTTGGCATGTTGAGTGGTAAATACCGCCACGGCGCTCGCCCCGCAGATGGTCGCATTACTTTATTCGAGCGCTTTAAACGCTACAGCAACCCCCAGGCAGACGTGGCGACAGAGCAATATATTGCTCTGGCCGAACAACACGGTTTATCGCCAGCGCAAATGAGTTTGGCGTTTATTAATCAGCAGCGCTTTGTCACCAGTAATATTATTGGTGCGACGACCATGGCGCAGCTAAAAGAGAATATTGCCAGCATTGACGTGTGTTTAAGCGATGAGGTATTGAAGGGTATTGCCGATATTCATCAGCGTATCGCCAATCCAGCGCCATAATTATGTGGTGTCGGCAGTATAAATAAAAATAATAAAATGGGGGCTGTCAGGGAGGACAAACCATGCCTGTTTCCATTGCTCAAATCGAAGGGAAAGTTTATTTTTTTCCACAAAGCTTGCACAAAAAACATCGTCAAACCTTGACGCGTAATATCGATTCACTGCGGCTCGCACTCAATGCGGTTCGAGACAGCCAGCCCTTTGATATTATTGCCATGGTGGTTTTGCCAGAGCAGGTGCACAGCATCTGGCGTTTACCCCCCCCAGGCGATGACAATAGTGGCGCGCGGTGGTCGCAATTTAAAGCTTTGTTTATAACTTACCTGCCACTTCGGGAAATTCGCAGCCGCAATAGATTGCAGCGTCGTCAACCCAGTGTGTGGCTGCGCAAATACTATGAATATCAAATTGAAAATCAGCGGGACTTACAGCGCTATATCGATTTTGTCCACCGTGCACCACTTAGGCTCTGGCTGGTTGAACGCTTAGCCGATTGGCCCTATTCGAGCTTTCATCGTTACGTGCGAAATCGACTGCTACCGGCAGACTGGTGTGCAGGGCCAGAGGAAGAGCTTGTGCCGGAGGTAACTGAATCGGTGGGGCGGCCTTAGCTGGCCGCTCCACTGCGGCGAGTTTACACTCGAGAAATACGACTTAACACCGCTTTGAGATAGCGCGTTTCTGGAATAGCAGCGTGAACAGGATGGTCCATACCCTGCATACCTTCAGCAAGAATTTGCGCGTGGCGGTCGATGTGCCGCGCGGAGGCCCGCACCAGATCCAGCAGTTCTTCTCTTGGCATATGCATAGAGCATGATCCGGAAATTAAAAAGCCGCCGTCATTGAGCAAACGCATGGCCATTTCATTAATACGCCGATACGCCAGAATGCCTTCTTTCTGATCTTTTTTACGTTTTATAAAAGCCGGTGGGTCGACGATGATCACGTCAAAGCGCTCGTCGGCTTCTTTTAGTGATTTCAGGGTAGTGAATGCATCGCCTTGCACGGTGCTGAGCTTGTCGGCCACGCCATTAAGTTCCGCGTTTTTGTGCACCATGTCGAGTGCGCTTTCTGATATGTCTGCGCACCACACATCGTCGGCGCCAAACACGGCGGCCTGTACACCAAAGCTACCAACATAGCTAAATACGTCGAGTACCCGTTTGCCGGGAACAATATTGCGCAGCCATTCGCGATTTGGGCGCTGGTCGTAAAACCAGCCGGTTTTTTGTCCGGCGGCCAGTGGCGCTAAAAAGCGCACGCCGTTCTCAATAAGCTCAACTTCGTCGGGCACTTCGCCGTAGGCGGTCACGACTTCTAATGGCAGGCCTTCTAGTTTGCGAACGGCGGCATCATTGCGCAGCAATATGGAAACGGGCTGCAACATTCTGACCAGGGCTTCTATAACAACATCGCGCATGGCGTCCATACCGGCAGTATTGAGCTGTACGCAGAGGTGGTCACCAAAGCGGTCCACAACTAGGCCGGGTAGTAAATCGCTTTCGCCATAAATAAGTCGGTAGCAGGGCTGGTCAAATAATTGCTCGCGCAGGGCTAGCGCCGATTTAATACGCTTTTTGAGGGTGTTCAGGTCAACTGGGCGCTCGTCGTTGGTCATCATGCGTGCGCAGATCAATGACTGTGGGTTGACGTAGGCAACGCCCATCACCTTGCCCTGTTGATTCTCAACGATGACTTGCTCACCGGCGGCAAAATTGCGCAGCGGCGTCGCGTTGGTGTCGACTTCGTTGCTGTAAATCCACAAATGGCCGCTGCGCAGACGTTTGTCTTCATTTTTGGCGAGGCGTAGGCGTTGGAGGCTCATAGTGTTTTCCTGGGCAGGGCGATGAATTCGGGGGGCATTATCGTCGATATCGGATGCGAGGTGAAACTTTTCAGCTTTATGGGCTCTTCTGCGCCTGAATGAGTAAGTTGCGCGGGCTCAGCGAAGCGCTGCAAAACTCGCTGAGGCTGCACTGGTAACCCTGCTCCTGCAGGTATAACAGGCTGTCGAGGACGCAGCGCAGCTCAAGGGCGCGGCGAAATGCCATGCGCAGCAAGTCGATGGCTTCGGCGCGGTGCAGTTGCTGCCAGCCAGCCAACTCGAAATCGGCTAAACCGCTAGGGAGCGCATGGCGTATGTTTTTATGGTCGAGTTGGGCTTGAGCAAACTCGGCAAAACTGCGTTTACTCCAGTGCTGGGGCAGGCTGGGCAGGGCGGCGGTTTTGTCCGCACCAAGCACGGGAAGAAGCTCGCGCAGCCCTAAATGCCAGGCTTGAAGAGTTCTGCGCGCGGAAGTTTCACCGTGACGCGCGGTATTGGTTTGCCGTACCGCGGAGCGTAGGTCATTACTGGAAATATGCAGTGCGGAGTTTTTGAACTGCTGCGACAAGACCGTGTAAGTGTCATTAAATCGGTGGTAGCAACAGGGCGCTAAGCTGAGCTGGGGGCTGTTGTGCGCTACCGCGAGGCGGAGCAAACGTTGGTGTAAGCCACCGCAGGCGTGAAGGGCAACAAGGTGCTGTGCTGGAGTGAGCTGCTGGTGGACGTCGTTGCTCATAACGTCACAGCGAATGATTTGGCGCAGTGGTGAATCGCCTTTGGCGCGGGCATTGCCTGCCGCAACCAGTTGCGGGTCTATTTCCAATGCGGTGACGGGCAGCTGGTAGTGCTGGCTAATGGCTTCGCCTAAATAGCCCTTGCCAGCACACCATTCAAGAATGGGGCGGTGCATATTGGTATGCGCGGCAATAAAGGCATGGATTTGCTGCCATTTGCGTCCGGGTATGCCTTTAGGGGGTTCTTGCGGGTTTAGTGGTGGCCCTGCGGGCGTGATGTTGATGAGCTCGGCAAGTTCGGTGGCAGGTTCAAAATGCGGGCGCAAGGCGGTGAGTAGGCCCTGATCGTCTCCTTGTAAATTGTGAATTTCGGCGGGGCTGAGGCTGTGCAGGTAATCGCGTAGGGACTTGTGATTGTCGAGATGTGTTGCTGCGGCGCCAGCGTAGGCATTAAAACGCCACCAGGGCTGGTGGCGCAATAGTAAGGAATCGAGGCGTGAAGCGCGGCGGGCGAAGTCCATAAAATCTCGTAAAGAAATATGGCTATTATAGCGGTCTACGCCGACTTCGCACTTTTCTTTAGCTCACTGGATGGGGGCGCTTCACGGGCTTTAGATCGGTGTCTTGATCTTGAAGGTAAGCGCTGAAGCAAGCTTTTAACGCTTGGCACTCTGCGACAAAGTGGTCTTGTAATTCGTGCCGTTGCTCGGCGCTACAATGTTGGTCGGCATGTTCGAGTGCTGAGGCGCTGAGTTGTAAGCGGCGACCATGCAGCTGCCCGGCGCTGCCTTTTATTGCGTGAGCAATGTCCTTCACTTTAGCGTTGTCCTCATAATGAACTGCTTGGGCAAAGTCGCTCAATTGGGTGTCGAGTTGGCTAATGAACATTTCCAGCAGTTTGCGCAGGGTGTCTTTGCGGCCCATGGCGCTTTCTAATGCTTTGGCGGCTATCCAGATTTCCGGCCCATTGCTTGAGGCTCCCTCTTGGCGGACAGGCTGAGCTGTTGCTGACTCGACACTAGCGGAATTCTGAGACCCGCTTTGTAGCCACTGCGTGAGTTTTTCGCGTAGGTCAGCGGCTTCCATGGGCTTGCTGAGATAGTCGTTCATACCGGCGTTAATACATTTCTCCTTGTCGCCACTCATGGCGTTAGCAGTTAGTGCAATGATGGGGATTTCTCGATAGCTGTCGCCTGCGCCGCCATTGCGAATCCGACGGCTGACAACATAGCCATCCATTTTGGGCATTTGGCAATCCATTAGAATTAAGGAATAGGGGTTTTGGCTGTCGCTATTACACAGCATTTGCAGAGCCATAATTCCGTCGTTAGCAATGTCTACCGAGATACCTAGCTCGTCGAGCATGCAACGACTAACCTCTTGGTTGATGGGGTTGTCTTCGGCGAGTAATATTTTGTGGCCAATAAGCGCTGGCGCGGTGTGGCTGTTTGTTGAGCTGAGCGATGTGGCATCTTGCTTAGTCAGCATGGGTGGCTGATGCCGTAATTTGTCGTGATTTGTTAATATCAGGGCGGCAATCAGATCCTTGCTGGCCAGCGGCTTTAAATACCGAGCATTGATGTATTGCTCGTCAAGGGGCTGAGCCAATTTTTCAAAATTGGTGCCAAGTACTGCAATGGCGGCGTGTTGAAACGCTGGGTGTTGGCGCAGCTGCGCTGCCATCGCATTGGCGTTACCGTCGGCAACTTGTTCATTGAGTAGCACAAGGTCGCAGCGCTTTAGTAGCGTCGACTGTGTTGCGAGTGAACGCATCGCGGTTTGCGCATCGTCGCCGTCAATAACGGTGGCGCCCCAGCTTTCCAGTTGGCGGCGGCAGCTGTGTCTAAAGCTGACGTTGCCGTCGATAATAACGACACAGCGGCCGTTGAGCTCAGGGGCGGGTTCCGGCAGGGTGGTACTTGGTTTTAAATGCACCGTGAAACTGAAAGTACTGCCCTCGTCGACGCTGCTGGTGGCCAGAATACTGCCGCCCATGAGCTCACAAAGCTTGCTACAGATAGATAGGCCTAAGCCTGAGCCGCCGTATTTTCGAGTGGTGCTGCTGTCTATTTGTGAGAATGGCGAAAACAATTTGCCGAGGTCTTCTTCTGCAACACCAATGCCGCTGTCAATAATGGCGCAGCTCAAGGTTAAGCCATGGCTCTCTTCACGCAGGCTGGCGCGTAAAATTACCGAACCGTGCTCGGTAAACTTAATGGCATTGGCCAGAAGGTTGGTTACAATTTGGCGAAGTCTGGAGGGGTCGCCAACGACACTGCCAAGCGGAACTGCGCTGAGATCAACCACTAATTCTAAGCCCTTGTCGTGGGCGTAATGGGCAAGGCTTTCGGCAAACTCGTCGAGGGCTTGGCGCAAATCAAACTCAATGGTTTCCAGTTGCAATTTTCCGGCATCAACTTTGGAAAAATCCAAAATATCATCAATTAAACTGAGTAAGGAACGTGCGCTGCTTTTCGCAATATGAATTTTGTGGCCTTGATCTTGATTTAGCGGGGTGCTTTCTAAGAGATTGAGCATGCCTAGCACGCCGTTCATTGGTGTGCGGATCTCGTGGCTCATTACCGCCAAAAACTCACTTTTGGCTCGTACGGCAGCCTCGGCTTGCTCTTTGGCCAAAATCAGTTCGTCTCGGGCTTTGCGGCGACTGTCAATGTCCTGCACTGAGCCGTATAAGCGGATGCACCTTTTGTTACTGAACTCAGCTTGTCCGGTAATATGTACCCACGTTTCGCGGCCGGTTGCGGTGATCACTTTTAGCTCATCGCTAAAGGGGATACCTTTGCTGATGGCCTCTTTTACAGAAAGTCTGAAGCGGCTAAGGTCTTCGTCGCTACTCGCAAAGTTGTGTATTTGCGCAGCAACGGGAATGAAGTTGTCGTCGGCGCGGAAAATTTTACGGGTCATTGTCGACCAGTAAAGCTTGTTGCTGGTTACCATAAATTCCCACGCGCCAACTCTTGCCTGGGAGCCCATTGAGCGCATCAGTGATTCTTGACGCTGAACAATATCGCTGGCTTTTTTCTGGACAGAGATATCTTCGATAATTGACCAGACAAAAGATTGGCCGCTGTTGTCTTGAATTAAAACGCCATTTAAGAGAACGGGAAATTTGCTGCCATCTTTGCGAATGTAGTCGCGTTCGTAGGGGCCGTAGCGCCCGGTTTTTTGTAAGGAACGCAGCTGATGTTGTTCGACTTCCTCTGCACTACTCGCGGTGATTTGCCAGTAATTTAGCGCGTTAAAATCTTCTCTTGAGTAGCCGGTGCTGCTCAACAAGGCGTTGTTAACCTGCAAAAACTCGCCGGTATTAAAGTCACTTAAAGCAATGCCGATGGGGGCCATATCAAACAGACTGTGCAGCAATAAGTTGTGGCGCTGACGACGACTCAGCAGGCGACATACGGTCATAAATAAAGCGTAGATACAAGCGCCCGCGAGGCTGAGTAAAATACGCAGGCCGGTGGCGTTGTCGGCCTTGTGCGGCCAGCCATTTTTAGGTACGCCAGCGAGTTCCCAAGCTTCGTTAGAGGGCAGCGAAATAGCTGTAATAACGGGCCGCGCCGCCGAGGTAAATGCGGCGGAACTACCTAAGAACGGCGTGGTTTCAGTGTCGGTTTGAGGGCTTGTTTTGCGGATCGCGATGTTTATGGGCAAATCCGTAGCGTAGAGGCCGATCGTGGTGTAGAGCTGGTTTAAATCAATGACTGCCGAAATGGTTCCCCAAAGCTCGTCTGGCTGGCCACCCGCTTTTGGCACAAAAACGGGAATGCGCGCGACAATACCTTGGCCACCCTGAATTAAGGTGAATGGCCCAGACAGAACGACCTCGCCACTTTCTCTGGCGCGTAACAAGTCACTGAGCTGATCAGGGCGATCTCTGAAATCGAAATTGAGTGTTTTTTCGTTGCCTGCCAAGGGGTAAACAAACTTGATTTTAAGGTCTTGGGTGGCGGTAATATTTTTCAGTTGGACATTGCCATCGAACAGCGGTGCCGCAAAAAAAGCAAAATCGGCTTCGTTTAAGTTAGGATTGGCCCGCACGGCTGAAATCATGCCTTTTGAGGTTTGTAAATTCGCGCGAATTAGCCCCTCTAGTTTACTCGCCGTCAAGTTGAGCTGGTTTTGCATATTATTTCGGAACAACCATTTGTGATTTTTGTTGTTCAGATAATCTATGTAAAAGCCGCCTGCTAGCAATGTTACCGCTGCGATCAATAAGGCGCCGCGCTGCAGCCATTTAAGCCTGGCGAATTGGCGACGATGGAATTGATCCACTTCGCTAGATTTAGTGTCGCGCTGATGGTCATTGGCGGGCGTAGGTGGCATGGACTGGGTCTCTTCGGCCTTTGGTGGTGCCTAGACAGGACGTAATAATAAGCTTCATCATAGATTGTTAGCGGCCAGCGCAATATTCGTACTTCCCCTAGGTCTTATCTTGCTGAATAGCGCGGTGTTCTTTGTTGGGCATTCGTTTGATAATAGCGACTCAATAGTCGTGGGGTGGCGGTAATGACAGTGTGGGTAGACGCGGACGCGTGTCCAGTAGTGATTCGAGATATGTTATTCCGTGCGGCAGAGCGCACTGGGGTGGCCCTGACCTTGATCGCTAATCAAGCTATACGGGTGCCTGCGGCGGCGAATATCACTTCGGTGCAGGTGAGCAGCGGGTTTGACGTCGCCGACAATGAAATTGTCCGTCGGGCGGAGTCCGGTGATTTAGTGATTACCAGCGATATACCCCTTGCCGCTGAAGTGATCGAAAAAGGCGCGCTAGCACTTACTCCGCGGGGCGAACTGTTTGATAAAGACAATATTCGCGCCAAACTGAATATGCGTGACTTTATGGATACCATGCGCTCGTCGGGTGTGCACAGCGGTGGCGCGGCACCTTTTTCGCAGCAAGACAAACAGACCTTTGCCAATCAATTAGATCGCTACTTAAGCCGGTTGCGGAGTTAAATTATGCGGCGTTCATTGCTGGCCTTTGCTGTTCTGCTGTCGTTTTGCGGCGCTTTGCAGGCCGATACTGTGCGGGTAGCGCTGGCCGCTAATTTTGCTGGGCCAATGCGGGAGATCGCCCGCTTATTTGAGCTAGAAAGTGGCCACCACGTCGAAATGGCCGTGTCCTCGTCGGGCAAAATTTACGCCCAAATAAGCCACGGCGCGCCCTTTGATGTGTTTCTGTCGGCTGACCAGAGCAAGCCAGCGGCACTGGTGGCCAAGGGTTTGGCGGTGGCGGACTCGCAGTTTAGCTATGCGCTGGGTCGTTTAGTGCTGTGGTCGACCAATCCGAGCTTAATCGATAATAGCCCGAATATTCTCAGTAGCGGAAATTTCCGAATGCTGGCCATCGCCAACCCGCTGCTGGCACCATACGGTGAGGCGGCGGTTGAGGTTTTACAGCGGCTTGCTTGTTATGAACGGCTAGGAACTAAAATGGTGAAAGGCGAGAATATTGCCCAAACGTTTCAGTTTGTCGCAACCGGTAGCGCAGATTTGGGGCTAGTCGCCTTGTCGCAGCTGCGCGATTCAGGATTGAGTGATGTCGGTTCGCAGTGGTCGGTGCCCACCGCCATGCATAGCCCGATCCGCCAAGACGCTGTGCTGCTGACCTCAGCGGCGGAAAAACCTGCGGCCGTGGCCTTGATGCGTTTTATACAAAGTGAGCAAATTCGCCAACTTATTGTTGAATCGGGCTATTTATTGGCAGACTAGCGCGGCGGGCGGACTAGCTGCGCAGTGGCTCAATGAAACAGCCAAACTCCTTGTCTAACTCCACACTAAAGCGGTAACGATTTTCCAGGGCCTTTACGGTAAAGCGTTTAAACTGCGGCTGCGCGGTGATGGCGCTGATGTCTTGGCTGCTCGTCAGTGGGATGCTTAAGTTAGTGTCTAACAGCGCGTTGTACTTACTAATTTTGATGTTCCCTGCGCGCAGTGCTTCGTTAAAACAATCGAGTGCGTGAATGAGTTCAATTGGGTCGCCGTCGTTTGATGTGTCGATCAATTGGTCGTGATACTTAAGCCGTCTGGCATCGTGGCTCTGGCATTGCAAGGTGCTGTTTGCCTGCTTTTCTTTGGACGGTGTGCAGCTAACCACGCGGTAATATCGGAAATGTTCATCTTCCTCGTGCGCGGCTAAGGCCAAACGCCAAATGGCGCCGGGGCCGGAGCTGCACTTTTCTACTGGTTGTTTAACCGCGTCGGCACCGTAGGTATCGAGCAGGTGCGCAATAGCACTTGTTAGTAAGGTTTCGGTGTAAATATCGCTGTCTTCGCAAGACGAGGCGCCAGCCAGTGCGGGCAGGAAAAATAGTATTAGGCAGGCAAAATATACGCGCATAGTAAAACTCAGTTGGGCAAGTCGTTGCTTGGGGCGGCGTTGAGTCGTAAAAAACGCCGACGAAACAACACCAATATTATCAAGAACAAGCAGGCAATCCCAACGGCGACTGGAAATAAGAGCGTGGTGAGTGAATAGCTGGCCAGCGCTAACACGACCAAGCCATTGCGCAGGGCGAACAAGCCGAAAAATGTCAGGCTTTCGGCGTAGGGCTGGTGGTATGCCTTGCGCAGGGTTGGGGCAAAGCCGAGGAGGTCGACAGTGGTGAGCACGATGACCGCAAATACTGGGTCAGCGCTAATATACCAAATGGGTAGCGAAGACAGTGCGGCGCAAAAGAATAGCCAGTCGCTGCGGGTGATTTTGGTATCGCCGCGCCGTTGATACGCAAGCAGCGCAATATAGAGGGTGATGGTGCCAGACACGCCGATGGGCCAAGCGCCACGGCCGCCGTCGGCATCGAGTTGGGCAAAAAACACGATAATAGTGGTGATGCCCCAGATCACCCACGAGAACACATGGGCGTGGACTGTGCCGCGATGGATGCCGCGAATATAGGGGGCAAAGCCAATAAACGTCAGGGCAATAGCCGTGAAACTGAAATAGTCTTTAAGGTCCATAACAATCGCTAGAGCTGAGAATCCCTTCGCATTGGCGGGGGCTCCCCGCCAATGGCTCCTAGAATAATACGGTGCTAATTAGCGATCTGGCAGCACAATATTCAATTCTAATACCGAGCAGTTACCGTTGTTGTCGAGCTGAACTTCTACCTGATCTTGGTCTACGTCGACGTATTTGCGAATCACATCGAGCAGCTCCTGCTGCAATTTTGGCAGGTAATCGGGCTGGCTGCGTTGATTGCGCTCGTGGGCGACAATAATTTGCAGGCGCTCTTTGGCAATCGACGCCGTGGCTTTTTTACTGTTGCGGAAGTAGTCGAATATGCTCATGCGCTCCTCCGGAACAGTCGCTGAAATAGGCCTTTTTGTTCAACGCTCATGAAGCGGTGTTCCACTTCTTCGCCCAGAATACGCGCTACAGCGTCGGAGTAGGCTTGGCCAGCGGGGCTCTCGGTGTCGTGAATCACCGGTATGCCTTGGTTAGATGCCTTGAGTACGGTTTCTGATTCTGGGATAACGCCCAGTAATTTGGTGGCCAGAATTTCTTCTACGTCTTTAACGCCGAGCATCTCGCCCTTTTCAACGCGCTCGGGGTTGTAGCGGGTGAGGAGTAAGCATTCTTCGACGCGCTCACCTTGCTCGGCGCGGCGCGACTTACTTTGCAGTATGCCCAGAATGCGGTCTGAGTCGCGTACTGAAGACACTTCGGGGTTGGCAACAACAATGGCCATATCGGCGAAGTACATCGCCATAAAGGCGCCGTGTTCTATGCCCGCAGGGGAGTCGCAAATAATATATTCAAAACCGTCATCTGCCAGTTCTTTTAGCACCCGCTCAACACCGTCAATGGTTAGGGCGTCTTTGTCGCGGGTTTGCGAGGCGGGCAGAATATAGAGATTCTCGGCGCGTTTGTCTTTAATCAGGGCTTGGCGTAGTTTGGCCTCGCCATTGATGACATTAACAAAATCGTACACCACGCGGCGCTCACAATTCATAATAATGTCGAGGTTGCGCAGGCCTATATCAAAATCGATAACGGCGGTTTTGTGGCCGCGCATGGCAATGCCGCTGCTGATCGCAGCGCTGGTCGTGGTTTTACCCACGCCGCCTTTTCCTGAGGTAACTACTATTATCTTGGCCAAGGGTCTAATCCTTTTTAGGGCATGATGAGTGTAAGTGGTTTGGCATTAAACGAGTGGCGTAATGCACAGTGATTGCTCGTCTCGGCCGATTTGGACCGCGGTTTTCCAGTGTTCGTTGCGTAAATCTTCATCTACCTTGAAGGTACCCGCAATGGAAACCAGCTCCGCCTCTAGGCTTTGACAGAAAATTCGCGCACTGAGATCGCCTTTTACGCCCGCTAGGGCGCGGCCGCGCAGGGCACCGTAAACATGTATATTGCCGTCGGCCAGTACCTCGGCACCCGCTGAAACTGCTGCCATAATAATGAGGTCGGCGCCGGGGGCGTATACCTGCTGGCCAGAGCGGATTGGCGTGGTAATGATTTTACTGGGGTTACGATTGATTTCAATGTGGCTAGAGGGGCTTAGCTCTAATTGCACAGACGCTGGCGCGGCCGGTTCATCTTGGCTTATTTCGGCGGTGCTGGCTTCCGTTGCCGCGCTGGGCTCGGTTTCTACTAAAGGTTCCGGCGCCGGTTTAACCCGGGTCGCGGGCATAATCGCTAAGCTTAAGACCTGCGCCTGTTGCGCTAAGCTTTCGACACCGCTGCGCAGCGCTACTGGTAATAGCCCTTGGCTGCGGCATATGGCCAGAATGTCGGCTAGGGGCAGGGTGTCTAAGTCCCCGACAAAATCATCAAAACTCAGTACCACCGGAGTTTGCTTAAAAAAGCCCGGCGCGGTGGCGGCCTTTTCGCGCAGTTGCTGCTCAAAATCCACCGCGTCAAAGCGGCTGATTTCCAATAGTGTGAGGGGGAATAAGCCGCCCTTCAAACGAAAGGTGGCGGTGGTGACTTGATTATCGCTAGCTGTCGGCTTTAAACGTGGCAATCTGCTTTCCTAGGTGTGGCTAAACCCCCAGTACGCGCGGCGCGTCTTGGAGTAGGCTATGGGTATTCAAAATTTCAGCCTCTTAGAGTAAGGCATCGCCACGATTGTTCAACTGTTTTTATGGGTTTAGCACCGACTTGTCGGTACTTCGCTGATTTTACGCGTGATTCAGTATATTGGTAGCTAGAAAATTGCTCAGGCGTAGGCCCACTCCCTTAGTAAGTTGTGGTAGAGCGCCGATAGGCGCCGCACCTCTTCGTCGTCACTGCCCAGTTTTATTGTTAAAGCCTGAATGCTTTGATCCAGCTCAAACAGTTGCTGGCGTTGCTGATGGCTGCGGATCAGACTTTGCACCCAAAAAAACGCGGCAAGGCGTTGGCCCTTTGGCACTGGTTTAACTTCGTGCAGGCAGTTGGCGGGGTAGAGGATCATATCCCCAGCGTCGAGTTTAATTTCTTGCAGGCAGCCGCCGATCTCAACGCAGAGTTCGCCGCCCTCGTAGTCTTGGGCTTGGGACAGGAATAAGGTCGCAGACAGATCGCTGCGCAGACTGCTGCCGTCGGCAAGCCGCATAATCGCGCTGTCGATATGCTGGCCGTAGTGGCCATCGTTTTGGTAGCAATTAAATTTGGGCGGGTAAATTTTGTCGGGCAGGGCGGCGCTGATGAACAGCGGGTGCTGGCTTAGTTTGGCGCTGAGGCTTGTTACCAAACTGCGGGCTGCTGCACTGCTGTCATCTAATTGCAAATTGGCTTTAAGTGGCGCGGCGAGTTGCCCAGCACTGCGGGCACCGTCTTGCCAGTTGGCGCCGTCGAGGGTTTGGCGAAAATGCGCTAACTCGCTCGCGCTCAGAAATTGATTAATAACCGTGAGCATAGTGGTCCTTAGCCGGAGGTAAAAAGACAGTCGCGATTTATGTCGTCAATGTGCGGGCAACCGCAGAGGGCCATGGTGATTTCCAATTCCTCTTTCAGTAAACGTAACATATGGGCAACGCCAAGCGCACCAGCAACCGCCAAGGAAAACGCTTGGGGGCGGCCAATGAGTACCGCGTTGGCGCCCAGCGCAATGGCTTTAATAATGTCGCTGCCGCGGCGAATACCGCTGTCTAATAAAATGGGGAAATCACTGCCCAGTGCATCGCGAATGTCAGGCAGGGCGTCGATGCTGGCGGGTAGGCCGTCTAGGCAGCGACCGCCGTGATTAGACACAATAATGCCGTCCATACCCATGTCGGCAAGCTGCACGGCGTCGTCGGGGTTGATTACGCCTTTAATAATGATGGGGAGTTGGGTCTGTTGCTTTAACCAAGCAAGGTCTTGCCACTGGGGCGCCAGCGCCATGAGTTGCTGGAGAATGGCATTTTGCCCTGTTAACTTTTGTGCTGGCGAAATATTCACCGCTTCAATTTCCGGTGGTATCTGGAAGCCCGCGCGCTGGGCGCGATTGCGCAGGCCGCTCAGTGGCGCATCGACGGTGACCACGATCGCGGTATAGCCTGCGGCTTCAGCCCGCGCAATTAGAGTCGATGTGTCGGCGCGCTGGGGCTGAAAATACAGTTGAAACCATTTTGGCGCATCGGTTTGCGCGGCAATGTCTTCGAGGCTGGCGGTGGCCAGTGTGCTGACGACCATGGCGGTGTCCATGGCATCTGCCGCTATTGCGGTGGCGAGTTCGCCACTGGCGTGGCAGAGCTGTTGATAGCCCAGTGGCGCCAGTAAAAAGGGGTGGGCCAAATTGTGGCCGAGCAAGGTGGTTTGGGTTGACGCGCCGCTGAAGTCGCGCAGCAAGCGCGGCTTTAATTCAATATTGGCAAAGGCGCTGCGATTGCGATGAAGGGTGTGCTCGTCGGCAACGCCTGCGGCAATGTATTCGTAAATATCGTGGGCGAGAAATTCTTTAGCGTAACGCTGATAGTCGTCGAGGCAGACAATATCTGCGGGGATATTTTGCAAGGGCGGGGTGTATTTCATCACTGTATTCCGTAATGGATAAACGCGCTGTGCTCATACTTTATGAGCACAGCGCAGGGCGAGCTTAGAACTCGTAGTCCACGCTGAGGTGGGCGTTGCGGGCTTCGCCAATATAGGTGAAGGCACCACTGCGGTAGGCCGCAAGGTAGTAGTCTTCATCGGTGACATTGCCAATGTTTACCCGCGCCTTAAGCTGCTCGCTAAACTGGTAGCTGGCAAAGGCGTCGAACACGGTATAGCTCGGCACTTCGTAAGAGTACTCGCCCGTTGCACTGCTAAACCCAGCTGCGGAGTCTGGCTGACCAGCGTACAGTTCGCTAGAGTAAGTCAGTGTGCCGCCAAAAGAAAATTTGGGACTGGCTTGGTAGCGCAACTGCAGAAACACGCTGTCGTCGGCGAAGTTACTCAGCACTTTGCCTTCGGAGTCGGTATTATAAGATTCGAGAATTTCCGATTCCATAAAGCTGGCGCCGAACTGAGTGCTGAGTTTGCTGCTGATATTGCCAACCAAGGAAAACTCAATGCCTTGTACGCGGTTTTTACCGGTGTTCAAAGTGCCGAGGGTGGCGTAGTCGTCGCCGACGCTTTCCATAACATCACTTTTGGTGATTTGGAAAATCGCTGCGGTGGCCAAGAGCTTGTCATTGAGGATATTCCACTTAGTGCCCAGCTCAATATTGGCGGTCATTTCTGGTTCGCTATTGGCGGCTTGTTCTGGGTCGCCACACAATCCACCATAGCCGCAGTTGCCGCCGACATCAGATTCACCGCCGTTTATATTGGCCGAGGTGCTGTAAGTTAGGTAAACATTGGCGTCGTCATTAATTTGGTATACCGCGCCAATATGGCCATTCCACAGGCTGTCGGAATACTTGTAGTTTAAAATGGTGCCGCGGCTATCAACGGTGTTGTCGTAGTCGAAATCATCTAAGCGAATGCCGGTGAACAAAGACCAGTCTTCACTCAGCTCAATGGTGTCCATCAACGACAGCGAGATAGTTTCAATATTGTAGTCTGAGTCTTGCGCGCCCTTAGTAATGCTGCGACCCATTATGGTATTGATGTTGCTGGGGGTATTGCCATTGGCATCGGTGGTGCAATAGCCGGGACCTGCGCCGCCGCGACCGCTCACAATACAATTGCTGGTGCCGTTATTGCTGACGTTGTATACGCCGTTTACGACATTGTGTTTAGACAGCTCAACACCAAAGACCAGCTGGTTTTTCTTGCCAGCAATATCCATGTCTTTAAAGAAATTAAACTGGTTAACAAGGTATTCTACTTCTTGCCAACCTTGATGGGTGCTAAGCGACGCGGTTGCCGCGCCGGGAGCGTCGGGGTCGGTGGCGTCGCGATTGGTGCCCCGCGCGCCGGTGGTCACGTAGCCATTGTCGGTGGTGCCGTAGCGCAGGGCGTTTTCAATACGGCTGCTATCGCTAATGTCGTATTTGGCGCGCAAGGTGGCGACGCTGACCGTTGATTTTAGAAAATCTTGGTCTTGTAAATAGACCGGAAAATCGTCAACCGGTTTGCCGCCACCGGACACGATGTAGGTGCCTAAATCTGGGCTGTCTTCGGCATTGAGATAGTAGACATCACCAAGTAATTGCAGCTTTTCTGTGGCCTTAAATAGGCCAGAGACGGCAAAGCCGCGTCGGCTTTTATCCGCTGGCTCGCGGTCGGGCACGTCTTTAAAGGAATAGAGTAAGTTGACGCGCAGCGCGATATCGTCGCTGACGGAGTTATTGCTGTCGAGGCTCAGGCGTTGATAGTTATCCGTACCGATACCGCCGCTGACTTTATTAAAGTCGTATTCGGTACTCGCCTGCTTGGTAATACTATTTACCGCACCGCCGGTAGAGCCGCGGCCAGCAAAAGTAGAGCTTGGTCCCTTGGTGATCTCGACTTGCTCGGTGGCAAAGCTTTCGCGAGTGGTCATGCCAGGGTCGCGAAGGCCATCGACAAAGACATCGCTGCGGGCTTCATGGCCGCGAATAATATAGCGGTCGCCAAAGGCATTGCCGTTCTCACCGGTGCCAAGGGTAATACCGGGTTGGGCAGCTAATACATCACGCAAATCAGACTTTCCGGATTCCTGAATCTGGGTTTGGGTCAGTACGTTGATGGTTTGTGGGGTGTCGGCCAAATCTTTTACATGGCGGCTGTCGCCAGAAACTTTTGCTTTGTAGGGGGCGCCCGCTTCGGTGTAGGGGTTGGTGTCGAGGGTGCGCTCCTCAATTTTTAGCGTATCGAGCACAAAGGCATCTTCACTTTGCGCGAAGCTGGCGCTGCCCATCAGCAGTGTGGGGATGCCTAGCGCTAGGGCGCTGGCTCTGGGCTTGAAGCGCGTCGTCGTCAGCTTAGCCGGTTTTAGTGTGGTTTTCGGTGTCATGTTTAATCCTCGTGGAAGTCATTGGTGATTAGGGAGTACTCAATAGGTATTACGAGATGGATCTCTTCTTTTTTTATACTTGCAGGTAGTGGCGGCAGCGGTGAGGCGTCAGCGAGCATTTGCAGCGCCGCGTCGTCGAGGGCGCCATGGCCAGAACTGGTTTTAATTGATGCGGCAAAAATCTCACCGTTGCGGCGGATGCCGAATTTCAGTGTCACCACCCCTTGGGTTTTGCGCTTTTTAATCTCCGGCGGGTAGGTTTTGTAGTGACTGAGCTGCGCCATGACTCGGCTAAAATAGTGGCTGCTGTCTCCTTGCTTGCCGCCGGCGCTGCGTTGCTTGCCCGAGCCACTGGCGCGAACCATGGCTTTTGTTGAGGTGTCGGGACTCGTGTTTTGGCGAGCTGTAGCCTCCTCAGGCTTAGCTGTCTTGGCTTGGCTGCTTGCTGAAGCGTCGACGGCGCTTTGATAGCCGTGTACTGCCGCCTCGGCTGTTACTTGCGCCGTGGGCGCACTGATACTTGTCGCGATTTTTTCCGGCAATTGCACAGCTTTTTCTGCGGGTTTTATTTGCGGCTTGGTCGGCGGTTTAGCTGGTGCGGGTTTGGGCTTTAATTTAGGCGCGGGCTGATGTTTAGGCCTGGGCGCTGGGCTAGGCTCGGGCACGACCTTACTCTGCGCGATGTGTTTGGCGACGTCGGCATAAGAACCACTCATGCCGAGGCCAATTTCTAATCCGTCTCTGCCCTCGGCGTCGGCGCCAATAAGCGGTGTTGGGCGCGGTGACTGCTCGGCGAGGTAAAGCAGCGAGGCGTGTACGCCAACTGCAAATACAAAGGCAATAATCCATGGGAGCTGGCGCATTAGTCTTGGCCACCGTTGCGGGTGTGCAAGTTAATGCTGAGCTGCGGGTAGTTAGCCATCGCGCCTAGCGCGAGGTGTAATTGCGCCGCGCTCAGGTTTTGGTCTGCATACAGCGAAACCTGTGTTGGCTCTGCGCTTGGCAGCTGGCTAAAAAACTCGCCCAGTGCTTGTGGGCTGATCGCCTGCGATGCAGCCGCTGTTTGATGAAGAAATATTTCGCCTTGCTGGTTAATAATGATTTTGATGGCTTGGCTATTCTCGACCTTGCTCTGGCTGCTACTGGGCAGCTGCACCGCGCCGCTTTGCGCGGTTTTAAATTGCCCCGCGACCATGAAAAAAATCAGCAGTAAAAAAACAATATTAATCAAAGGGATTAAATTTTCGTCGCCGCTCGTTTTCTTTGGCGCGGGCAAAAGGTTTCTATTCATCGCGCTTGCTTGCCTCTGGTAGCGGCTCGCCCAAGCTGACGTGCATAAAACCGGCAGACCTTAATTGCTCTAACAGGCTAACAATGTCCTGTACCCGCAATTCAGCGGCGGGTAACAGGTTTACGGCTTGTTCAGGGCTGGCAAGGGTGTTGAGCTCCGCTAAGCTGCTGAGCTTGGTCAACGAGGTATTGAAATAGGCGAAGCTGCCGTCCTCGTAGGCCAGTAGTAATTGCGGTATGGCCGCGTTGCTTGACGCTGAAACTGCCTGCGATTTTTTTAGCTCGATGCTTTGCTCTTTGCTAAAAGTGGAGGTCAGCATAAAAAACATTAGTAGAATAAAGACCACATCAATTAAGGCGGTGAGGCTAATGGCATTTTTACGTCGCGGCATGCCCAGCGACGGCGCGCTTGTTAAAGAGAGTGCTGCGCTCACGCCAGTTCACTCGCTTCTTTGGCTGCCGAGTGAGCTGGGCCTTTAACTTGACTATTGGTTTGGCTATTCAGAGTAAAGGCGTATTCGATAGTATTTTGAATAGACTGGATCTGGCGTTCAGTGCAGCGTTCTAGCCAGCTGTGCAACACTGATATCGGAATTGCCACAATCAAACCTGCGGCGGTAGTGAGTAGCGCCTGCCAAATACCGCCAGAGAGAATCGCGGGGTTCACGTGCTCACCTGCCGCTTCCATGGCGCGAAAGGCCTCGATCATGCCCAGTACCGTACCGAGTAGGCCGAGCAGCGGGGCGAGGGTGGCGATCACCTCTAAAATGCGGAGATGGCTGCTGAGCTGCTCGGCTTGCAGACGCGCACCCCGGTAAGCTTCATCGCGGGCCTGCTGCAAGCTGAGGTATTTATTGCTAAACAACTGTAGGCAGCGGCTCAAGGCCTTAGCGCTGGGGTTTTGATGACCGTTGATCAGCATTAAGGCTTCGGTTTTCTTGCCATCTTCAAGCAACTTGAATGCCCGCGGTGCGGCGGTGTCATTGAGTTTTAGTTGGCCAAATAGCTGCCACACCTTATAACTGGCTACGGTTAAGCCGAGAAGTGAAAAGAGCGACAGCAGCCAAATAACGGGGCCGCCGGTGATAAGAACTTGCAACATAGTAGGCTCGAGTATATTTAATGGTAATCTTAATGAGAACGGTTATCATTAATATATAAATAGGCTTGCTTGTCAATCTTCTTGCTGAATATTTATGCCATCGCGCTTTGGTGGTGGGGAATTTGATCGCAATTGAGAATTAAGCGACTTTGGGCGGGTAAACGAGAATGAGAACGAGAATGGCGCTGTTATGCCCTTAGAATGAAGTTTCTAGGGGGCAACCTTGCTCTATGTGAATTTAGGCGCTGCGCCAAATGCCCAATCCATCGAGTAAGAAGTTTAAGTCACGGCCATCGCGGAATTCATAGCCTAACTCGCACTGGCAAGGCAACTTGAAGCGCTGTTATTCTAACAGGCATGCCGCAGAGCTCCATTGATTATGATGATGGAGCTTTTGCGGGGCTTAAACGATTACGCCAATAAGCGAAGTTGTGACATTTGATCTAATACTGTTTGCAATACGCTACTTGAGACAGCCCACTGCCTTGCCAAGCGGCGATGTGGTTAATTGATCGCTTGCTTATAGGCGTTGGTTCGGGCGCTAAGGCATTGAAAGTAAAGCTAATAATATATTGATCTAGTCTTAGAGTATCTAATCTCATAAAGCCCTAGTTGCTTGAAAAAACTGGGTTGTGGTGGTGAAAACGACTGCTTGTGAGAATGAGGGTGCCATGCGCAGTTGCGCATGAGAATGGGTTTAGGTAGCTATCTTGACTTAATCGAAGTCCCGATCTGGTATTAAGCCGCATATTACCATCAGCCATATGACCCCAATTGCCGCATGGCATCCATCAAATTAGTTAGCCTCGAAAGTTTCGCGCTCGTAACAAAGCTTAGTTGCTGCCAAAAATACAGTCAGCACCTGATAATTTATTTCTTTAGCCCCAACGGCTCAATATATACTCCTACCACTGACAGGAATAGTTAATGATGTTCGGAAGGGCGGAGCTAGATTATGGAGGATGACAGATTAAGCGTTTGGGTCACTATTGCATTTTTTGTAGGTGTCGCTATTCCCTATTCTATAGGCGGTGGAATTCAAAACTATTCCCTTTTAATGGTGGGGAATTGCTGCGCAAATGAGAATTCGAGTTATTCTAAGTGATTGAAAATAGAGGGGAAATTCTTGTAATTGAGAATGGGTTATTACTTTTAACTGCCATACTCCATTGTTTTTACTTCTGGATGTCGCATCTAAAAGTGAATTTTCAAGCCATTGAATTTAAAGGAATAAATGGCAGTCACCCGCCTTGAGTTCGTTAGGCGTGGTTGACTGACCTTTTGCGCGAGCAATATAGCCTGTCGTTAGTTTATTATCCAAACAATCATTAGGGGCTAAGCCCCAACCCCCTATATCTCGACGAATAACCCTTCATGAAAATCTGCCGTTTCCGTTGAACCTGGATACTTCTCTAGAGCGGTCATATTAGGCGCCTCAAACACCAGCGCAGCTTTGCTACGTCCGAGTGCTTATAGTTGTTACATTAATCCCACAAATCACGAGCAATTTCACACAATAATTCTGAATAAATATGGCCTGATTCATTTATAATTTCTGGGTTTTTCTTAAGCTTTCTTTGAATTTTTGACGAAACCTTTCCGAGTACTCGCTTTCCATATCTGAACCTTTCTTTATCATCATCATACTGTTGATGGAGTTCCTTTATACGCTTAGAGTAAGCGCCTTTTTCAGGAGGTGGTTCATTTGACATTACATGATCAATTAGCCTATCAACCGATAGCTCTTTGCACTCATCTGTAGATTTTTCTATTACCTCTTCAATATAAGCTTTTGTCAATTCAGGGTGTAACTCAAGGATATGATCAGGATTTATATATAGGCTTTCTACATCTACTCCATCGGTTACAAAAAAATGGAATCCGTGCTTCTCTATTCTTTTTGTAAGGTCATTTACCTGCTTATCTGATAAATAGTCTCTATCTCTATGAATCACAACAGTGACATCATTATTTTTTGATTTAAGGTAGCGAGCTAGGACAATTGCACCGGTTATATTTCCTGAGCCGTTATAAGAAAAATACTCTGTTTCATCATTATTGAAACCATTAATTCTGAAGTATTCAATTACGTGCTCATGATTTTCATCTTCTGTTAACACAACACATCGCGTATCAATTCGTAAATTACTTAAGTCCTCCTCTAGCTTTGATATTTCCTTTTGATGCTCGATTATTTTTGTGAGATAGGGTGTGATTAATGGAAGCAGCCCCATAGTTTCATGAAGGCCATCTTTTTGATCATGGGGAATTTTTTGCAATTCTGTGCAGCTATCATCATCTTGAAATACGTAAAATGTATTGACGCCATCCCCATCCTTGTTATCAAGCGCATAAAATGCAGGGGAGTGTGTTGTAACAAAAATCTGGATGTCTTTTGAATATTCTTTAAATTTTTCAGCCAATTCGTACGCATATCTTAGTTCAAGATTATTTTCAGGTTCTTCAAACCCCCAGATTGTATCTGGTTTAACATACCCGGCCCTGACAATATTTCGTTCTTGTTCGGACATGTATTTTAGTATTACGGGAATATGGCGGATCTTTATTCCATCGCCGCGCTGTTTTAAATGGTATGTGTTAAGTCCTACTTTGACGCCGAAATCTAAATTTGAAAATAGATTTTTGAAGTCTGAAGGAACTTGGATTGTATTAGATATCTGTATTTGCTCAGTAAGATCCCGGGTAATGGTGTTCGTCACTTCTTGAATCCCACTTATGAACTCTTCGCCCTGAGCATTTAATATGTCTGAATGAGCTTCATTCAAAACATCATGTAATTCGCCCATTAAAGAGGCGAAATAAGTTTGACCTTTTATGGCCGGAACATAGCGATATCGGATTTTATCAAGCCATTTTGACACATTATCTCTTGGAGAAAGAATTTCGCCACTTTCAAGATATTTGCGCTCTTCGGAAATGGAACCATCTTGCCTCCACTGTTTCACCCACCTCAACGGTTTTGCATGCTTAAATCTGTGCGTGGGCGGGCTAATTACTAAGTCTATCCGGATTTCGTGACGAGTACCCTTACCTGTGTTTGAATGGTAACAATAATCATCGATAAATCTGAAGGCTTGATTTCTATCAGTTTCGTTATTAAAAAATAAATTGAGCGCACGAAGAAAATTTGACTTCCCCTGATCATTTTGACCAACGAATATGTTTAAATCTGTTAGTTCCAACCCCTTTGTGGCGGATTTAATAGACCTAAACTTTCTGATTTGTACTGATTTTATTATTTCCATTTTCGGATTCTTGATTGCCTACTTAGAGAATGTAACAGCTAGTTATAGAGAGTCGCGGCCCTATCACTTTGGCACCCTGATCATATCGCGCTTTTTAGAAATTTCTATGAGTTAAGTGATTAGCCTATGTGTTAATGTGACGCTAGAGCCAAACAATCCCAGTATCTAGACTCATTGCCTGATCTGGTAAAAGACGTCCAAACTATTGATCCAAATTGGGCATGAGAAACGATATACCTTTCCGAAATGGAAGCGTCCAACAGTGATTGGAGACAGTTACATTCCTATACCCGTTGTTCGTAAATGACAGCACGAACACCCGCCTATTTAGAACTCTCTGGTCTTGGCCGGGCAACATACCCAAGCTTAACCTGGACATTATGTTTACCCGCCGATCTTTGATGGCTAACCACAGAGCTAAACCAGAAATAACCAGTGTGCCAATAGCAGAAACCCAAGGCGCAAAGCTATTGATACATTGCCACGCATCACATGGAGGCACGGTCTATCTCCTTTGACGTGTAACGTCTTACTTTGCGGCGCGCTATAGCGCGTCCGTTGCAGGCCACACCTTTTGTGGCCGGAACATATAACAGCAACTTGTTATGTGCTCTTCAGTTTAGCTGCATGCACTATCAGATTTCCTATGGAGTACAAACGTTCGATAACACCTTCGATTTTGAACTCTGCACCATGTTTTGCTAAAGCGATAAATTCATGCCCAATATATGGCACTTCCACATATATGCTTCCGAGATCACCGACCTTGAAAGTCAGATCAAGAATGTCGCCTTTCTTTCCGGCATTTTCCAAATATCCAACCCAGTTGATCTTTAATCCGATTATGTGTTGGGAAAATTCGCTTCTCGCTAACGGAGGAAGAGCGTCATGGTGTGCCCGAAGTTCATTATAATCGTTGGAGGCTCCACCCTCTCCCATCGTAGCTACTCCCTCTCGATAACTGGGCGACTCGATGGTAACGACTTGGGTGTGGCTTTCCTCACTATCCGGAGCTGACCCTCTTCTTTTTAAAAATCCAAGAAGCACGCTACTGACCCCGACAGTAGAGGCAACAATCAAGCCTGAAATGATTGCGTTACCACTGGCAAAGCCCCAGGCCTGGCTAAGAAAGTCTTCCAAATCTAAATCTCCCGAATCACATAACACTAAGCAAATGGACTTCCCTTAGTTTACTAGACAAATTGATGATCTGAAAATTTGGGAAGTCCAATGAGCCTACGGGATAACCGCGGTATATCGAGTCTAACAAACTAACAATTTGCTCATCAGACCATATGTACTGTCGCTGAAAGATTGGTATTTTAATATTTCCACGCTCTACATCGGACAGCAGTGACGCGAACCTAGGGCTTGATGGAGTGATTTTTGTCGATGATGCCATTCGGGTATTTCCTGTGCTTTACATGCTTGTTGTTGGAGCTTGCGCTAAACTAATTATTTAGGCTATAAATTTACGGCTAGTCGTTTTCCCTGGTTATTAATTATGTCAATTGTTAGGTTGATCTTTCCCTCTCTCAGTGCGTCTTGAATTGGTATCCGGATGGCATTCGCACGGCAGCCGTCGCCGTTACATTTTTCTGCCATCTTTAAAACTTCTGATTTAATAGAACTTATTTCTGAGGATTTAGATACTATATATTTTATTATGTCGCCAGCTTCGTTTATTTTTTTTTGATCGATAGAAATAATTATATCATCAGGGAATATGCCGAGCTGTTCTGCAATTGAATCCTCCTCCACCCATCTCACCTTAACGCCGCTCCGAATTCTCAATGACGATTTCTCTTTGAAATCAATAGGAGTAACAATTAATCCAATTAATTCAGTTGTCGATTTATTTATTTCCTTTTTTTCATCGTTAAGCGTAGGTGCAAAGTAAAAATATGAACGATAATTCTGCTTATGTGCTGATGTTTCAGTGATTTTGTAGCCTTGACTTTCATCGCCATACAGAATATTTGTAGCTCCTAAGCTTCGCGCAAAACCTACAGAATAGTCATCGTTCGACAAATTATCACATACTACAAGAGCGACGGTGTCGAAGCCTTTCGATGCCATCATTAAGAAGACTACATTACCAGGCATACCTTCGGGAAATCGATCTATTTGCACTTGTTGATTGTCTGGCAAAGGACTGCGCTCAAGGCCTTTTTTTTCTTTGACAGCACAATCGTTTATGCGAAGCAAAGCTTTCTGCTGAAGAGTGGAGGAGCATCCGACGATAGATAGTGCAATGTAAAATATTAGAAATGACTGTTTGACCATGAATAACGCCTCAAAATTTCCATCATACGAGAATAAACAACCGGTCGAGCTACTTTGTCACGCACTTACGCCGTTTTCGCGCTCTCTTAGCCTCAATGTCTCAAAATAATCATCAGCAATGATCGTAGTTTTAAAATCAGCATCCACGCCGTCTATTTCGTCAACCGCGTCCTGAATTTTCTTCAGGTCTACCCGAAAGAATTCCTTGCGAAGATTCACGGCATTTACCCGATGGCGACTAAATTTACGATGAAGTGCTGTTTCCATTGAAGGGGCGTCGTCAGAGTAAATTATGGCATGCACATCAAAGGAAAAGGGCACGCTGGCATCACCGAGCTCTTTGACACGATCCATAGGGTCTAGGCGCCGGGTCATTCCAATCTTATACACATTCCCCCCGAATGAGCCTATATTACTAATCACATACACATGACCTCTGCGTGTTTGCTGCGCCATGCTTTTTGCGCGCTGTTCTTTTGCCTCTGCCTCAGCGAGTTGCCGTTCAAGCTCTTGAATTTTAATTTCCGCTTGAACACGCTCTTCTGCAGTGCTCTGATTTAATTCTTCCCGAGCCCTTTCTAAAAGAGATCTATATAACGCCTCTTCCCTCTCTGCGGCTGCTAGAGCATTTTGATATTCTTTTTCTGCCCGAGATTCCTCTCGCATCTGCTCGCGAATTAATTTTTGTTCTTCTTGCTCATCCTTTCTCTTGAGAGTGAACTGATACTGTAGTCGACACTCTTCGTACTTGAGTGATACGTAGTCTGTACTGATGCCGAATCGCATGTTGGCCCCACTCTTTTCAAGGTCGTTTGCGATTTTTTCGATGCGGGCTAAAGTGCGCTCAAAGTTGGAGGGAGAAACTTTAGCGACAAGTGCATCACACTCTGTATTGAATGCCCTCATTATTAACCGCATCTGCCCGTCAATGATTTTTTTATCGACTAAGCTATTCCCGGTAATTATTGGTGCCCCGTCCACTTGGACAGCTGCCCCTGATCTAATTAGCTCCTTCTGCTGTTCGCGCAAAATTCTAATTTCTTCGGTAAATCGAGTACTCGTGTCGTACAGATAATCAGGCATGTCAAAATGACCGAATTCAACGAATTCCTCTACTCGAGAATACAAATCTAATTTACCCATTAGCGCGTGTAGCTTACTATCAGTATCTTCTAAGGATTGGGTTTGATCTCGTAAACTGTTCTCAACTTCTTTAAGTGAATTTTTTCGAGATTCGATGTTTATAACGAGCTCGCCGGCTTGATCTCTTAGGGCCTGTAAATCTTTCGTTTTCTCGTCGAGAGTGTGTAATTTGGCCTCGGTGAGTTCCAGTTTTTTATTAAGCAACTTTTGGAAACGTTCAGCCTTTATCTTTACACCAATTAGAAATCCTAAAAATGCGGCGATTAAAAATATAAGTATGCCTAAGTAGGTTGTAATATTTTCCATATTTTATTTTACCTCATGTACATACTGATGATTACATCTTTGGCCCTACGCCGTCCTTCTACTCTGGCTTCATAGCTGATTTTAGAATCATCGTACTCTTCCCTAGCGGCATTCTGTGCGGCTTTTAGATCTCGTTCAGCTTCTTTCCTCTTTGCGATATTGTCTCGCTCTTGTTGTTTTCTATCACGCTCAGCATCTCTAGCATTTCGATTTATTTGCTGATCATGTTCACGTTGAAGCTTGGCCGCTTGCCTTAGTTGGCGCTGACGCTCGCGTTCGCTCGCTCGATTAATTCTATCAACGGCTTTAGCAAATTTGATTACTGTACCCAATCCGCCTGATCTTCTGGCCATCGTATGGCTTCCTTGCTTAATATGTTTCGTTAATTAGGCCGTTCAACTCTTGCTTTGACTCATACTCTGAAATAATTTCAAGGACGTCCTCAAGATATTTTCCTGCTTCGTATGCGTCTGTGTGAGTTCTGAGATACCCAGGAATAAATATAGTAAAGTCTTCCCTGTTTGTAGGCATATCGGCAATTAGTCGCTCTAACATATCTGGGCGCAGTAGCCTGCGGTCATCTGGCGTATTTGGCACTTCCGATTCGATAACATTAACAGCAAACTCGGTAAGGCGTTGTTCCAGTGATTTGGATGCTCCCATATCGTATTTCGCATAAGCTTCATTTACATCGACTGCATCGACGCTTTTAACGAGTTCAGCTACCTCTACCGGCGGTGTTTCTGATACCTCGGTTGCCAGCTCATTTAGCTCGTCAACGATGACCCTAAGCTCGGCTGCCGGATTCGTGAACCAATCTGTTGACCATATTCGTCTAATCTTCCAATCAAGGCCTTCTAGTACTGACTGCCTCACTCGATCTCGGTCGCGTGTAGATTTACTGCTGTGGTAAGTGGCGCCGTCACATTCGATACCCATTAAGTAGCGGCCGGGCATTCCGGGGTCTTTAACCGCTATATCGATGAAAAATCCAGCTACACCAACTTGAGCAACACATTCAAAGCCGTGTTTTTCCAATGCCTCGATAACGGAGACCTCAAAATCGCTATCTGGCTCGCCTTCGCTAATCGCGGTAGTCCCGATTAAACGGCCGGTTTGGGCAAACTCCAGATACCCCTTTAGTGCATGGACACCTCGACTGCTGGTCTCGGTTAGAATTATTTGGTCTGAAACCATGGAACTGAAGACTTCGACCCGCTTTTTAGCGCGTGTAAACAGAACATTTAGACGGCGCCATCCTGTCGCGCCATTTATAGGGCCAAAGCGCTGGGGCATTGCGGCCGCGCCTCGCTCCTGAGGCCCGTAAGTGAATGAAATATAGATAATGTCGCGCTCGTCACCCTGAACGTTCTCTAGGTTCTTAATGAAAACTGGGTCTCTACTGTCCTGCATCTTGGTATATGCGGTTTTAAACAGGGGGTCGTTCGCTAGGGCAGTCTCCAAGTCGGCTTCTATTTGATCTCGTTGTTTGGAGTTCATCGCAACTATGCCAACGGTTTCGGTTGGACGCTCAATCAGTTGTTTTCTGACTCCTTGTATGACTGCTGCGGATTCTGTGGCATTTACGCTGGATAGAAAACGGCCTGAGGACACATGATTAAAATTAATGCCAAAATTGGGAGAGTCATTCCAGGGTGAGGGGAACACAATGAGTTTGGAGTCATAAAATTTGTGGTTGGAAAAAGCAATAAGGCTTTCGTGCTGCGATCTGTAGTGCCACTTCAGCGAACGCCCTTTAAACCTATTGGCTACCGCATCTAGGATACTTTCAGAATCTTGGATCATTGCAGCTGATTCTTTGTCTTGAAACTCATCAGTACTGCCGACTTTTTCAAAGAATGTTGTTGGTGGTAGCTGCTTTGGGTCGCCAACTACAACCACTTTGCTACCTCGGGCAAAGGAGCTTAATGCGTACTCTGGTTTAACCTGCGAGGCTTCATCCATTATTACTAGGTCAAATCGTACAGAATCAGGCGGCAAATATTTTGCAACAGCCATGGGACTCATCATGAAACAGGGCTTATATCCTTTTAAAGCCTGTCCTGCTCGCGATACCAGTGAGCGAATGGCGATATTACGACTTTTCTTGCCGATCTCATGTCGGATTAAGTAATCCTCTGTATATGAGCTGACACGTGCGCCAGATGTACCGGCCGGAATCTCTGTTGATGCGGCTAAATGTCCCACGCGGCGCCGCTGCAGAGTCTTTAGGCCGTCATCAATCGACCCAAATTGCTGCTGGAGGGCGGTTTGTTCATGCCCAGAGCGCTCTGACAGACTTGGAACAGATTTATACACTTCTTGCGCGATACGCGTATAAATAGCGAAATTAAGGACATTTTTAGCGTGCGCGACATCACACCTGTTTTCGGTGAGGTAGTTATTTAACTTAGCAAAGCCGCCTGCTTCCATCCTAGCTTTTGCAAATAGGTACTTGAGCCAGCTATCGAGCCATTCAGGGTTGGTAATTGCTCGGTTGTTCCGACTTTCCAAATCCGCGCACAGGCAGTCGATATCCCCAAACCAATTTTTCCGCGTACCTTCGATAAGTGCTAGGAACTCAGATTCGGCAGAGCTGCTAGCTAACCAGAGGCCTTGTAAATGGCGGCCTACAGCGTTAAATGCGTTAATTTCTTCTGCATTTCTTGCGTTTCTGATTACATATTGTAAATTCTCGGCGTCTTCGATATCGCCTAGAGCCTTAACGAAATCGAGTGTTTGCTGAATAACAGGAATGCCTGTTGCACCCGAAATATCGCGAGACGGTTGGAATTCGATCGTATTGTCGAAATAAGTGCCGGCGATATCTAGTTCAGCTAGTGCATTCGATTGTTTGATTATGGCTTTTTGATGTGTAATCGCCTCACTAACCTCGCTGAGGCTCTGAGGTGGATCGATGAGACTTTGCTGTATTACGCTGACTTCTGCGGTTAATTCACTGCAAATTGCTCTAAAAGGGTTGGGGTCATCTGCATAATTTAAGTGGTCGGATGTAAAAACATCCTCCTTTTTAAACACTAGAGCCAATTCATCAAGATTCTTTCGGAAACTTGATAGTGTCGCAAAGTATTCAGGGTTACAGGCGTTATGGATGCCCTTGAGTATGTCATCTGGTAGTCTAAATAGGGTTTCAGCGAGAGGAACGCGGCGGCCAAAACCGATCCCATACTCGCCACGGATATTTTTATACCATTCGCGCAGCGCGGTTAGCGCGCCGGTATTGGAATTGACGCCTTTAAAGAGAATTCCAAAGCTATCTTTATAGTCTTGATTGGTCTCAAGCTTTTCTACGGCAATTAGGTAATGCGCCGCTTTTTCAATATTGGGGGCTATCGCCTTATAGTCAGGTTTTTCTGACTTAGTAAATGAGAATAATTTTTGCTTAGCCGTGCGCCAATCAGATTTAAACCACGAGAAAATTGTTGTTTTGGCCATTAACTCGCCAATTATGCTCAGCTCTTCTTTTGGCGGAAGCTTTTCCATATAAAAAGCTTCTTCTAGATGAGTTTTTTGCTGCTCAATAGATTCTAAGCCTAGCTTCAATGATTTAAGCGCTACGTCTATTTCATCATTATCAAAGCCGCTATCTCGATACCCAATGAGTTGTGCGGGAAGCTGAACCGCTAGATTTACTAAAATCTCAAATTCGCGTAAGCCAGCTTTGTCAGTGGCGATTATGTCATTCGCCTCTTTGCTGAGGCGTGGTTTTAAGGCAAGTAGCAGGTCGGCAATTACCCCCCATTGCTTAATGACCTCCTGCAAATTTTGAGTGGAATGAAAAAGCTGGGCAAGGCTAACATTTAAGTCAACGCCACGCGCAAGCAGCCCATTCACTGCTCGCTCTACCTGGTCTATCGTCGACGGTGTTTCAACATACGACCGGTTGAAAACAGACGATAAACGTTTGTAACACAGGGTTATTTCCATATGCACATTGAGGGCGCGCTCAATGTCTACGATGTCTTCGTCCTTTATTCGGGATAATGCCGGCACATATTCCTGACCGCGGAGCGTAGGCAATGCCGCCCATTTGCTAACTAATGCATCTACTGCATCCAAGCTCAAACTTAGCTCACTTGGTAAGGCGTAAACCTCGCTCTGTAAAAGGAGGGCTTCGTGTAATTCGCCAAATGAAGAGTTCCAGTGCTCGAGCTTCTTAATACATGTGTCTGGCCCAATAGCTCCCAAAGTCTTGTTTTGAACCCCGAACCACGGGTGTGACGTCCAATCTCCCTCGCCGCCTAACTGCTTACTGACAATGCTCATGTAGTTATAAAATAACTCAAGACTTTCAAGTCTATCGTCCAGCATTACAGCGCTGAAGCTATCACTGCTTATTTCATCAGGAGCAACATCAACAAAATTTAACGGCTCTACTCGATGTTTGTATAAAGTTGCGGCAGTAAGAATTTCGTGGATAGTTAAGCCAGTATCTTTCCATGGCCTGTTAACTAATTGTGCATATTCCTGAAGTTGACTACGCGCGCGCTCATAACGGCCAAGCTGGATGTCGAATTCCGATGCCGAGAATTTATACTGCTCGGTGTTTTGTATCCGCTCATTGATACTGTCGAGTATCATGCGTTTTTGCGCTTTCTCGCTGTGGAGGTCAAGGCAAAAATCACCCAATTGGGCCTTATCCAGCCTTCGCTTTACGACATCCAACGCGGCCTGCTTTTCGGCTACAAAAAGGACTGTTTTACCTTGCGATAGAGCGCCTGCAATTAAATTTGTGATTGTTTGAGATTTTCCCGTTCCAGGGGGCCCCTCAACAACCATATGCGACCCATCACCGCCTAGCACATCGATAATTACCGACATTTGAGAACTGTCGGCATCTTCGATCATAGGGAAGTCTTCATGCAATCGAGGGACGTCATCAAGGACATAAACCTCATCGGACATTCCTGCGCCAGAGCTGGAATCCGAAGAGTCATTGAAAAACGCTTTCACAACGTCGTGCTCGAGGATGTTATCTTCCCCAGCTGGCCACTTCCCAGGATCTAAATCCAGGTACATCAATAACTTGCCTAGACTGAGTGTTGCTAGGGTTGCATAGCGATGAACCCGCCATTGCCTAACGTTTTTGTCGTTAATTGCGGCAATTTCTAGGCCTTTCTTTAGAGCTTTGAAGTAGGCTTCAGGTGATAGTAGGGACTCACTATCAGACTCATCGACAACGTCCGGTAAAATCAAACCAAAGTCGACGCTGAGCTTTTCACGAAGAGTTAGGTTCGGAATGATATCTTCGCCGGTGTAGCTCAGTTTGTATGTCTGTATGTTTTTCTTAGCTTCTTTCTCAATTTTGACTGGAATCATGAAAAGCGGAGCCAGCCTGCTTCGCCCGCCTTCGGCCTGGTCAAACCATTCGAGAAAGCCGAGTGATAGGAAAAGAATGTTATTTCCCGTTTCCTCGATTGATGTTCTCGCTTCTGTCGCCAGCTTCTTAAGGTACTTGTTCAGTTCGGGCTCAAAGAGCATGGTTTGAAGATCGAGGTCAGTATGCCGCCCATCATCAATCAGTGCGGAGTCCTCTGGTAATTCGTAGGAATTATGTATACCGATCACGCCAGCCCATTCTTTTGCGTTCGGCTCGCCCTTAAGCTTGTTATATCGGTTACTTTCCTCATCCCACTCAATATACCCATGCTCAACGAGAAGCTTTTCCGTCGGCTCCGGAATCGGCCTCAGGTGCATCGATTTTTCCGATATTAGCGTGCTGGCGAGTTCGTCCGGTAGCTCATCAACTATTCGCACTAGGCCTTTGCGACTTTGATCTAGGTTAATAAGCTTAGACCTAGAGCCTGCTGTATCGAGAAGCTTCTTCCTCATATCCTCGAACGCAGAGTGCATGAACGTGTCTTTTTGAGTGTTGACGGGCTCGTTATCGCTATTTGACATGGGCTGCTTCGATTCTTTTGGGGGGATGTTTAGCGGCTGTGACGACCACTGGAATTGGGAGTCAACGTCGACAAAGCCCTGAGATTTAAGGCGATATAGAGACGAGTTTACATCGGTTTTGAGGACTTCTTGGCCAAATTCTTCCGATAGGACTTGCGCCAGGTGGCGAGCTTTAGCGGGTTCAGCATTGGATAACGCTTTTAGAATATATTGATCTAGTCCCTGGCCCGCCGCCATTTCCAACTCCCTTGGATTACACACTACACTGCTAGTTTGTTATTTTCTCTAGTGCCCGCTTTACTAATTTACGGTATTTGTCGCTACTACCGCCATAGTCTTTAGACATTTCCTTAAAAGTCACACCTGTTAAGTATTCCTGAATGTAAAACTTAATATCGGCCGAAAAATCAGCGTTATCAAGTTTTACTAGGAAGTCTTCCACCTCAATTCGCGGGCCGACTTCACTGGCGCCTAATGTATCGTACACGAATTGCTCAGCTAAAGGATCATCCTTGAGGCCGTCTAGCTCAGTACGAAGCCGCGCAGCGAATCGCTTTTCTGGTTTATCGAATAAATTTACTTGCGAATCGTCCTTTTCCTCACATTCGTCTTTGTCCTCGTCTTTGATCGATTCATTTATGCTTCCCCATTTCTGAAGCTGTTCATTGCATATGTTTTGTAGGATAGCGAGCAAATAGACGTACATAGCGCTTACGCCGTCATCTAAAAGCTTTTTTGAGGCCACTTCGTCCTTCTTAAAACGCTGGATACATTTCACAATGGACTGTGATACTGCTTCCTCTCGGTAGTCAGAAACCTGTTTTTCCTTAAGAATTGACCCGAGGTTTTTACCTATAAGGCTCACCATTGTGACCTTGCGCTGATCTCGCCGGAGCTGGCGACGCACACTCTTGATAGCGCAATGCGCGAGCTACCGAGCTTGGCCCGCCTAGAGCCAGTGGACGTGGGTTTTCGGCCGCCGCATTACACCGGCAAAGCGTATCGCACGGACAAGGTCGTTACGGAAGCTGAAAATCTCCACATTGAAGGCTATCGGTTGAGATCGTGGGCCCCAGAGGTCGCCGAGGTAGATTTAACACGTCAGGTATCCGCTCCACAGCTAAGTGCAATCCTAGGATTGTCGCAGAAGTGTTTAAAATCCCTCGCTGACGCAGGAATCCTTCCATCACTGAATGTAGCAAGTACAGAGAGACATTTACTGTATTGCCTTAATGATGTGGCCGCGCTCTTGCGGAAACTGCCGGAGCAGCGATTTCCGGCTGAAGATGTCGCGACGCTAAGCGATATGGCCCCAGAATTAAAACTGTTCACTGCTTCATTTGCAGATCTTGTTACCCTCGTCCTGCGCGGCGAAGTCGCAATAGTAGGGGGGCGAGGTGTTGCAGACCTAGAGGTGTCCAAGGCTGCGGTGCGCAGGGCATTGCATCGGTTTTTGGTCTCTAAAAAAGGCCACCTTACCAACAGGGAACTAATGGCTATTTGGTGCGCATCAGCGAAACAGGTAGAAGCCCTTCAAGCCAAAATGAGCGTAAGTCTCAAACAGTATTCGGCTGCCGAACTTATGGATGATTGGGTTAGCTTAGTACGGATTGCGAAACTCACTGGGTCGAAAATAAAGTATCTACACGACAAGCTGGTTCGAGTCGGTATAAAGCCTGATTATGTGGCGCTGGGGAGCCCGCATCCAGTGCTATTGTATAAATGCTCGGGTGAGCTCCGAAAAACATTACAGGTAACCTGACCGATAAAAAGTCATCTGTGGAAAGGCGTTGTCAAAATGGCAGGATAAATTTTGACTCCTAGAATGCCCCGAATTAGAAATTTATCGTACAACCAGCTTGAAATTGCCAAAGATTGAGTCGGGCATCAATGAATGATCGACGCCATAAATTTTGTAATGTCGGGGGGAATCTGCGCAATAAGTCGACTCAAAATGCTGAATAGTAAGTGATGAAAAATACTAACTATCTATTTGATAAATAAAAAATAATTTGACGTAGGCCATGCATAGTAAAATCTGACTTTGGCATTTCATTAACGTGGCCACGACCTAGTAAGTTTGGATTTTTGACGGTCTACTCATAAAACCTCACACAGGGTTATAAAATATATGTTGACTAAAAAAAATTAAAGGAACATATTTTCCAGAAAGGATGCTGCTGAATGGACGCTTAATAATGATTCGTAGATATAAGGCATTATTTACTGCAGCAATAATCACTGTTATTTCGGGATGCCAGTCGCTAGGGCCGATTAATACTGAACCTCACGAGCATCTGCGTTCCGGAATAGCCATACCCCACCTAATGCCTGGTCAGCCGGCTGTAATAAGATATAAGACTCTAGTCCCAAGTGACTTACCATCAGGGAAATTTAAAAGAATTCCCTTTAATGATGTGTGGGATTCAACGGGTTTGTTTTCAAGCGTTGAAATTACAAGCAGCACTGAACCAACAAGCCAGGGTGTCTACATAAATTCTCAGTGCGATATGACTCACATCGGAGCGCAGCCGATTACATTTATTCTCAGTATGTTTTCCCTTTTTACAATACCAACACTTTATAATGAAACTGTTACGTGTAATACAGATATATATCAAGACGGCGTTCTATTAACTAACGATAAAGTAAAATTCAAGCATTATTATTTATCTGGCTGGCTTGCCATATTTTTCGCTCAATCGAACGAAGAAATTACAGATTTTAATAGAAGAACATTTTCTGGAACAGTGGTGAATAGTGCCCTTTCGAAGCTGAGTATGAATCAATGAAGACCTTAAGATTTAGCTACCTAGCTCTAATGCTGCTATCACCTCTTGTTTGTTATTCCGGAATTTGGAGTCATGGTGAACCAATAACTGTTCAGCAGTTTAACTTTAAAAGCCAGTCACTTCAGCCAGACCCTAACGGCTGGATTCATTATCTTGGGTTTTCCTACAAAGGCCCAGTGACAGATGGGCGAGCCGATGGGATCGGTCTGTGTAAAGGTGCTGCTGGTGGCATTGTTTCACAGTGCAAATTTGAAAGCGGCATGCGTACTGATGCTGACTATGTTCAGAGTAGGAAAGACGCAATGGCGAATATCGCCGCTGAGCGCGAGGAAGCAGCACGACGAAAACGTGAGGCCGCTTATGCTGAGGAACGGCGGAAGCGCGAGCAATCCGAGAGGAACGCTGCAGCATTTATGGGTGGTCTGCAAACGCTAAGTGCTGGCCTGCAACAGTCCAATTATGAAGCTAATCTTTTGCAAGCCCAACAGAATGCAAGAATGGCTGCTGCGCGCGCTTCTGATGAAGAATATGCTCGATCGAAAGCTGATGCAGAACAACGGCAAACTCAGTCTAGCTATGATTCTTACCAAAATTCGGATACGAGAAATAGCCCAGCCAATGCGACACAGCAGTTCCCGTCAGCAGGAACCTTGGCGGCAACTTCGACAACGTCGAAACCCACACCCACACCGAAATCTTCGTCGACGAATACCACGCCTGCTCCGGCTCCATATAAAGCTCCAGCAAGTATGGATGGGCCTGGAAACGGGTACACTGGCTGGTCATTGTATTCTAATGAATACGCTTCTTGGAATAAAAACGCCCGAGTAGATGTTTATTACGCAACCCGTGCAGATAAAGATGAAATAAGGGTGATTTGGAAATGTGACAACCGATCCAATGAACAGATTGCATGCTCTATTGGTACCGCAAACGCAAACAAGTCATACACTTGCTACAAGGGTGGCCATGTAGTTGGCACTACAGGTTCGCTAGGAGAGAGAGGGGCAGTTGCGCCATTGGGCGACAAAGTATTTCCTAGCGATTGGGCCTGCCGCAAGCTGGGCGGAGCGGACAGTCTTGTCCCAAAAGTAAATGTGGGTATCGATAGGTAGGCTGATATTTCTCGATGCATTTTAAAATTTGAAAGGTTGATCATCTAAGTACTTGGTCACTTAAATTTTAGTTTAGTACTTTTTTATAACCAATTTTAATGCTGTTTTTATTTTACCCGCCTATAAGTTTCTATATGGAGATCTGAAATGATTCATAGGCTACTTATTTTTCTTGCACTGTTTTTCTCGTCCGTTGTTTTTTCTAAGCCTGAGACTATTGATGTTTCTAGTCTCGGGACTGATGCACACCCTTTAATATTTGACTTATCTAAAAAAAATAACTTTACAGTTTCGAGAGAAAAAGAAGGTAAAATATACATAAAATTAATTAACCTTCTCCCAAGGTACCGAGATTCATACTCTGTATCTCTTTCGGAAAATAAGCTTTCGCTTAAGCCTTTTGTAATGTCTAATTTTATGCCGAAAAATCAGATCGGCGGGTTTAAGAGTATAATTTCGTTGACTTCACCTATAAGTCCGATTTGTGAGTCGATCAAAGATAAAACTGAAAAAATAGTTGGCTATGATGACGAGGATGCCAATTTTTCTGAATTAGTAATTAGCTTGAAAGGAGATCTCGCCAGATCTGGTGGTACATGTGATAGCTCCATTAGGAGTAAAGCAAATAAAGTAATTGATGCAACCGAGCTTATCGTCACTGCTGATTTAACAGCAAATACAGAATTAACTATAACGGTTAAGCGCGATGGGAAAGAAGCCGAATTTGGGAGTATGATTTTTACCGCGAAGCCAGTTGAATGGATGACTCATGTTGGATTTACCTTTGTTAATAATAAAGATAATCTCTATTATTCCACAGCATCTGGATCTGACTATACTATTACTAAGCAGAATTCGGTTCCTGATATAAAATATGCTGCGAGCGTACTCTTTACATATCCATTTTGTCAGTTTGCGGGAAACAGCATTGGGCTTGGCATGTCGGCAGGAATCGGCGCGGCAGCAGATTCATTACAGTTAATTTTCGGCCCAAGCGTTATTATTGGCCAGAATTTTGTCGTTAATGTTGGCGCTAGTGCAATGCAGTTTGAAAAGCTAAAAGGAACTTACGCACCGGGGCAAAATATCGGCGTCGAGCCGGTCGATAGTACCGCAATGACAGAAAAACAATTCGACGTGGCGCTTAGTGTAACACTAGGATATCGTTTCGAATAAAAATCAACTTAAATATTTTTTGCTAAAGGGTGATTTTATTCAAGTGCATTGCGATGAGCTCATCGTAAATATCTGCATCCAAACTAGTCAGTATGCAGATTCCAATAAAATAAAACTAGTGGAAAGTATTTTACTTAAGTAGATGCTAGTAGCAAATAAGCGGCCTTCCAGAGTTTTGTGAATCGAGTAGTTACTAGTGCTAATACCATTTGGATTGAATGAGAGAACCGGCGAGCTCGTTGATATTGAAGATGTGGCAAGAGGGAAACAGTGTGGTTGTGTTTGCCCTTCATGCAAAACTCCGTTGGAGGCTAGGCATGGGGCAAAAAATGAGTGGCATTTCGCCCATTTATCAAGAAATGTATCCGAAGCGACAAAGATAGAGTGTGACTATTCCTACTGGACATCTATTCATTTGATGGCTAAGCAGATATTAAAATCGCTTACTACTATTAGATTGCCGGAGTGTCGAAGATATCATAACGGTAAGAGGTATCTTCTTAGGAGCGAGGCCGAGTTGCAGTTTGAAACTATAGAAATTGAAAAAATAATGCATGGTTTTAATTTTGATGCAATTATAAGAATAGAAAATTTTAATCTCGCGATACAGCTAGACCACCCTAATAGAGTGTATCTACGTAAGCGCTCAATAAACCACATCTAATAATCTTCCCACTACGGCTTT